>Ga0207433_10001192_pt1 | contig 56917 bp, 52 predicted proteins | sample YelNatPaOPGAMG01_FD_187559 | JGI IMG/M metagenome (GOLD analysis project Ga0207433, IMG submission 187559) | Hot spring thermophilic microbial communities from Obsidian Pool, Yellowstone National Park, USA - OP-RAMG-01 (SPAdes) (version 3) | ecosystem: Environmental > Aquatic > Thermal springs...
TGTATGACGGGGTTCCGCCACTAACAGTCGATGTGAAGGTTACTTGCTGCCCAACCACTATCGAAGCAGACATGGGGCTAATTGAAACGGTTGGCGGTGTTGGAGCCGTCTTAAAGAAGGCTTTTAGGACGTAGTTGGCGTTCATTGTAACTGTGTATGTTGTGGCTGTGCTAACGTTTGTGCCGTTAAGCTCCCAATGGTCAAACACGTAGCCGGAGCTTGGATTGGCTGTTACTTGGACTTGGGTGCCCGCTGCATAGGTATATGTGCCCGGTGCGGGGTTTGTTGTGCCGCCTGCTGTGGTTTCAATTTTCAGCTTGTAGGTTATCACTTGTGGCGTGTAGTGGGCTGTCGCCGTGTGGGGAGCATTCATAACAACGGTTATTGTTGTTACGCCTGTGCCTTGAGATGTGCCGTCAACATCCCAGTATTGGAATGTGTAGCCCGAAACCGTTGGGGCGGTTAGCTGAACACTCTGCGATGAATCGTACCAGCCCTCTCCAGGAATTGTTGTTATGCCAGGCGGGTCTGTTCGCACAGTCAAATAATATTGCGTCTGGTATGACGCGCTTATCGTTAAGGGCGCGTTCACAGTCTGCGGCGAGGATGGATTAACGCTCGTTAGGATGTAGCGTACACCCGGAGCAGCGCCTGGAACAATGTCTTGATAAGTGTATGTTATTTGTGAGCCGGCTAATACCCAGACTGTGAAGGGAACTGTTTCAGTCGGGTCTGTGTCGGCTGTGTATGTGACTGTTGGCGCAACTCCGGAACCTGTCTGGGTGAAGGTTACCGCATACTGGGTCTTCCAGTTGGCCACAGCCGTCTTTGGACCATTCATAATTATTGGGCTGCTTTGGGCGTAGTTGTTGCCTGAGGCGTCTCCGCTCCAGCTGGTGAATACTCTGCGGGTTCCGTTTCCATGGTCAATCAAGCCCGTGTTTAGCGATGCGTAGGCTGTTGCTCCACTTGGGTACCAGCCTTCACCGCCCACGGTGCCAAAGGGGGAGAGGACCGTCAAATAATACTCTAGTCCATAGTGGGCGGTGGCTGTATGATTAGCATTCATAACAACGGTTATTGGGTTTCCATTTACTTGTGTTCCGTCAACATCCCAGTACTGGAACTTGTAGCGTACACCCGTTGAAACTGGAACCGGGTCCGGAGCGGTTAAGGTGACTTGCGTGCCTTCGCTGTACCAGTTTTCTCCAGGAATTGTTGTTACGCCGGGCGGGTCTGTTTTGACGGTTAGGTAATACCTTTTTGGAACAACTGTTATAGTTCGTGTTTCTATGTCCCATCTGCCCTCACTATCAGTGACATTTAATGTGACTGTGTAGTTGCCAACCGAGGCATAAACATGTGTTGTTATCGGGTCTGTTTCAACAATGACTGGTGTTCCGTCACCGAAGTTCCATGCATAGCTGATTATTGTTCCACCGTCAGGCGTGGATGCTGAAGCGTCAAATGTTACTGTTTCGCCTCTCTGCGGATAGTAGGGGGTCCACCAAAAATCGGCTATAGGTGCCTTTTCCACTGTTATCTGTTTGGATGTTGTGTCCCATTTTCCTTCGCTGTCAGTGACTTTTAACGTAACGGTGAACGTGCCATATGTTCCATACGCATGAGTGATTATCGGGTTACTCGTAGTTGTTATGTTTCCGTCGCCAAAATCCCAAGTATAACTAACTATTGTCCCGCCGTCAGGTGTAGATGAGGAAGCGTCAAATGTTACCAGTTCATGCACTAACGGGTCTGGAGGCGTAAATGTGAAGGATGCTACTGGATGCTGGCTAACATGAATTGATGCTGTTTCATCATCGGTTAAGCAGCTGTTATCTGTAACTGTTAATTTAACAGTGTAGTCTCCATAAGAAGTGTAGATATGATAGGTTATAGGGTCATTTTCCGTCACTGGCGGGGTGCCGTCACCGAAATCCCAAGTATAACTTACAATATTGCCGTCTGGATCATAGCTTGCAGAAGCATCAAAAGTTACGACTTGGTTTACTTCGGGATATATGGGAGTATATGTGAAACTTGCAATTGGAGGCAAAGGCGGAGCGGCACCAGGATTCAAAAATACTGTAGAGTCCTCGCTTATCGAGTTATGCACTATTTGCCCAGCAGAAGTTGGGGTTTTAGAAGTTGTCTTTCCATAGGCGTCAAAATGTATCCTAACCCCGTTAGGGTCTGAAAAATTTACGGAAACCACCAAGTCCTTATAGCTTTTAGTAGAAATCAAACCAACATTAATCTTTGTGTCGTTAAACCATGTTGGATAAACATCACCGGAAGGCCAAGTCCAAAGCTTGTAAGGCTTAGGAGTACCCCACTTAAAAGCGGATTTAGGCACGCTTACACCATTAACAATTAAAGAAACAAGCTTATTATAGGCAGCATCGTTGAGGGCGATAACCAAACGAGTATCATAGGACTTCAGACTACTACTAGTATTGTTTATCCTAACAGTGAAAGTTTGAGTAGCGCCAGTCAAATTCAAAAACCAACACTCACAAAGCCAAGGATCTGCATCATACCCTCGATAGGTGCCTTCAGGCAAAGAAACCTTCAAAACAGCACAAGGATCAGCACTAACAGGATAGACGAAAACTGCGCTAATCATCAGAAAATTTAGTAAAAGCATTAAGAGCAACAAACGCTTAAACTTGGAATTCAAACGCCCTCTCCCCTTCGGCAAAAAATAATACGCGTCCTTCACATATAAGCCTTGCTAGAATTATCTTCTATAATAGCTGTTTTTCCGGAAGAAAGCTTATTACAAGCGCTATTAAAATCAGATTGTGTGGTGATGTTTAACTATGAGGTGGCGTATATATCTTGCCGTTTTCATCGTGATGTTGGGATTGGCTATTGCCATTTATGGAAGTATGACTAAGGAGAAGGTGAATTTTGTTGGTTCTGAAGAGGCTGGAAGAGGTGCTTTAACTTTATCAGTTTACTACAAGAAAGGACAAAAGCTCGGTTTTGGCTTATCGCCAGGTGAAGGGTGGGAATATTTTTTAGATACATCAGATGAGTTCAAAGTTGGTGGACAATACATCAATACTGTACCAGTCACCGTTTTAATCAGAACAAGCGCTGCTCCTGACAAAAATGTAACATTAGAAGTTGAGTACTCTGATGTGGGAAGTCAAGGACTTAAAACCCTGCTCGATGTTTTCATTATTAAAGTTTTAAGCAAAAGTGACATATTAAAAATGGAAACATCCATTGAAAGTTGGACTTCTTGGAATGGTACTATTAATACAAGTGAATATCTTAATGAAAGAAAACCGCAGTTAGGCATAGGGACAGTTCAATATGAGGGAGATTATCAAATAGAAATTATAGCTGTGAATTATATTAAGCCTCCTCCCTCCCCTCCTAACAATATTATCCTTTATATTTACAATGTCGAGAAAGTTATGGATTGCTGGTATTTGATCCCTGTAGGATTGATATTAATAGTGTCAGGGGGGTTTATGCTAATAAGAGGAAGAGGTATTAGAAAGAAAGCGCGAATTAAATTTTATAAAAAGCAGCAACCTCAAAGTTTTTATCCTAAACGGCAGCTTTTGAGGTGATTAAAACATTGAATAAACAGATGAAAATTGTATATGTTTTTAGTCTTTTCATTTTGATGCTTAATTTGTCAAGGTTCGCCAATTTTGTTGCAGCTTCAAACATAATTTATTATGTTGAGCCGGGAGATAGCATTCAAACGGCGATAAACAGAGCAAACCCAGGCGACATCCTACTGATTAAGAGAGGCGTTTACAAGGAATACCCAATATTCGTTAATAAATCGTTGACTATTATCGGCGAAAGCCGTGAAGAGACTATTATTGATGGAGAAGAATTGGCGGATTTAATAATTAACATCATGGCAGATAATGTAAAAATAAGCAACTTGACAATCCAAAACACCGGTGGCGGAGCTTATCCACCAGCTCAGAAAGGGATACAAATAACAGCTGTAAAAAACGTTGAAATCTCCGACTGTATAATAAAAAATTGTGCGACAAATTTGAGGTTAGGTGGTTCATCGTTCTCTAGGATTTTACGAAATATGATAACGCATGCTTTAACAAATGGATATGGGGTTCACCTGGATGAAAATAGTAAGTACAATGAAATCACGAGCAACTATATTTCCTTTAATGATGTAGGAATACAAGTCGAAAGGACTGCCACAAATAACACTATTTACCACAATAACTTCATGAATAACTTTTTAGACGTGGGTGGACCCGCTTCTGGAGCAAATAATCGCTGGCATAATGGCTATCCTTCAGGGGGTAACTATTGGGATAAAAACAGCGGGGAAGACTTGAAAAGCGGCGTTCAACAAATTGAGGATGGAAGTGATGGTATCTGTGATAAAAGCTACAATAATGACCAATATCCTTTAATGGGTCCAATTTATTCATTTAAAGCGGGAAAATGGGGTAATCAAGAATATTATGTATCCATTTCCACGGATTCTGAAATTTCAAACTTTAAATTCAACGAAAGTTTGGCTTATTTGCAATTTGCAGTGAATAAAAAGTCTCAAAAAGGCTTTTCAAGGGTTATTATTCCAAAATCGTTGCTCTGGGTTGAAGAGGACCAACTTTGGAAAATATATTTAAACGAAACATTGTGCGGAGAAACAAATATTAGAGAAAATTCAGAATGTACATTTATTTATTTAACATATACTCAAGGATTTTGGATTGTTAAGATGGTTGGCACAAATGCGGTACCAGAAATGTATATGCCAATATCGTTGATATTTATTTTGATAGTCATTAGCGCTGTCCTGTTTGTGTTAAAGAAATTGAAACATTAGGATTTAACTTCCTTTCCTCCGTATAGGTGGCAGGCGACTAAGTGATTATCGCCAACGTCAATTAATGGTGGTGGTTTTTGCCGGCAGATGTCGCCAATTATTGATGGACATCTAGTGTGGAAACGACAGCCTGGTGGCGGACTTATTGGGCTTGGGATTTCGCCTTTTATTACAACTTCACTACGTTTACTCGTTGGATCTGGAACAGGGACGGCGGCAATTAATGCTTTTGTGTAGGGGTGAAGGGCCTCGTAAACAATCTGATCTGTTGTTCCCATTTCTACGATTTTTCCAAGGTACATGATAGCTATTCTATCACACATGTGTCTGGATAAGGCTAGGTCATGAGTGATGTAGAGAAATGATGTTTGATATTTCTCAACAAAAGAAACCATTAGGTTAAGAATTTCAGCCCTTGTTGAAACATCAAGCATTGACACCGGTTCATCTGCAACGACGAATTCTGGGCGTAGAACGAAGGCCCTTGCTGTTGCAACCCTCTGTCTCTGACCACCACTAAGTTCATGAGGATACCTAAAAATGAACTCTTCAGGCGGGGTAAGTTCAGCATCCTCTAAAACTTGCTTAACTCTTTCCTCAACCTCTTTTTCGTCTGATATCGCGTGTAATAGGCGAATTGGCTCGGCAATGATGTCCCCAACAGTCATCCTTGGATTCAAAGATTCGTAAGGATCCTGAAAAACTATCTGCATTTCCCTCCTTAGGGGTTTTAACTCCTCTTCAGAGGCATGTGTTATATCTTTGCCTTTAAAGAAGATTTTCCCACTGGTGGGTTCAAGCAGACGTAGAATAAGCCTTCCCGTCGTGGTTTTGCCGCTTCCACTTTCGCCGGCTAAACCGAAAATTTCTCCTTTTTTAATGGAAAAGCTTATTCCATCAACTGCTTTGACAAATAGTTGTTTTCCTGTAAATAGTGTTGTGAAAAATCCCATTCTAACTGGAAACCATTTTCTTAATTTTTCAACTCTAACAACTGGTTCGCTCATGTTTAACCTCCTTATGAATAGAGGTGACATGCTACATAATGACCTTTTGATATTTCAGAATACGGAGGCTCCTTCTGTGTGCATATGTCCATTGCGTATTTGCATCTTGGATGAAACCTGCATCCAGGTGGAGGCTTTAAGAGGTTTGGAGGATATCCGGGTATAGAATACATTTTCCTTCGTTCTTCCTTTATGTTTGGGAAAGCATCAATTAACCCCTGTGTGTAAGGGTGTAGTGGTTTCTTAAACATGGAGTAAACATCTCCCAATTCAACGATTTTTCCGGCGTACATTATTGCTAAGTCATTGCAGGTTTCTGATATTATGGAAAGGTCATGGGATATCATAATTATCGCCAAATTTAACTTCCTTTGCAGTTCGGTCATCAATTTTAGTACTTGCGCCTGAACAATAACGTCAAGCGCTGTTCCCGGCTCATCTGCAATTAGAATTTTTGGATTGCATGCCAACGCCATTGCGATCATGGCTCTTTGTCTCATGCCACCGCTGAACTCATGGGGATAGTTCTTACTTCTGGATGGGTCTAGGCCAACTAGCTCGAATAGTTGTTTGACCCTTTCACGGGCGTTTTTCTTACTTATTTTAGGCTCATGTAATCTTATTGCCTCGATTATTTGATCTTCAATTTTATAAAGTGGGTTTAATGCGTTCATTGCTCCTTGAAAAATGAGAGATATCCCTTTCCATCTAATATTTTTTCTAAGTTCACTTTCACTTAGTTTCACAATGTCTTGTCCCTGAAAGATTATTTTCCCCCGTAATATCTTGCCATTAAATGGTAAAATACGTAGGATCGACAGGGCAACTGTGGTTTTTCCGCATCCTGACTCGCCTGCTAACCCTAACGCTTTTCCCTCGTCGAGGTTAAAGCTGACATCTTCTACTGCGTGGACTGGCCCCCTCAATGTGGTATAATGAGTTGTTAGGTTTTGGACTTCAAGTAGTGACATTTAATGGTCTCCTTGCTTTTTAAAAAGGAGTTTGAACGGTTTATATAAGCTTTAAGTTCACATAATCATCTTATGCATGCTGAGGTGAACGTATTGGAGATGCGCTGGAAGGGTATGAATGCTGATTTATCTAAGTTAAGCGAATTTATCTACGAATTTTTCCAGAAAAAGGAGTTTAATGTTAGCGTTGTAAAATTTAATGGAAACTTTAGAATAATTGCCAAGCCTGGGAAGTTTCATGGAATTCTCGGCAATATTTTAGTTTCGGTTGAGGGAGAACCCAACGACTTCTGTGTTAGAATGACTCCAACTGGTCTTACTCGCAACCTAATATTCCTGGGACGATTGTTTGGTTTTTTGGGTTTTGGTTATTTGGCGGTTAAAGGACATAAATCCGAGGAGAAACTTGCAGAATTAGAGAAAGAATTTAAAGATTTTATTGTATACAAAGTTTGGGAAGTTAGTGGAGAAAAGTGACGGTTTTGTTTTTATCGTCTTTCCCTTAGACGTGGGTTCAGTATTTCGTCGAGGGCGTATCCTATTAGTATGAAGGCTGTTGCAAGAACCGCTATTGCAATACATGGTGGGAACACCCAGAACCAGTATTCACCTAGTCCTTTGGTCATAGCGATACCTGAAGATTGAAAGTCGTAAAGTATTTTTCCCCATGAGGGTATCAATGGATTTCCAAGTCCAAGCCAGCTTAGCGAGGCCTCTGTTATTATTGCCCCAGGGACAGATGTAGCCAATGTTATGTAGACTAAGGCGAAAACGTTTGGAAGAATATGCCTGTTTATAATGTGCATTGTTCCTGCTCCTGCTGCTTTGGCTGCCTCAACAAAGGCTCTTTCACGAAGGCTTACAACCATAGAGCGTACACTTCTCGCAAAGCTCATCCAACCGAAAAGGGTCAGCAGTATTATAATGTTCCATAAGCCCATTTGTATTTTCACAGCCGCCATAGCTACTATTAACACGATAAAGAGAGGTAACGTCGGCAAAACAAGTAGTAAGTCGGCAAATCTCATGATCACTTCGTCTACTATTCCACCAACATATCCTGAGATTAACCCGAGGAAAAGCCCTATGAGAGTGGAAAATATAGCTGACAGCAAACCTACGATAAGCGATACTTGAGAGCCATAAATTAGTGTTGAGAACAAGTCTCTTGGGAAGTAGGGGTCGTTATCTGTTCCAAGGAGACCGTAGGCGTTGCCGTATATGAAGAAGTGAATATTGTCCAAGTACAGTTTTGCATTTTTGCTTGGCTGTGTGAAAGTTATTTGTATGTTGAATGTAAAGTTGGAAGGGTAGGGGAAAAGGACGTCGTGTGGGTACTCTGTACCAATGTTGGCCTTTACTTTTGGATTCCATGTATCGTATACTTCATGGCGGTAATTCTCCGACGACGTGAGATTATAAGTCATCAGCTTAAAGTAAGTTTGATTTCCATCCTTTTCATTCCTAATTAATGAGAATGTTATTGATGCATTTGCGGTCCCCTTGTAGGAGAAGTGGGCTAGAATCCATCTTGGCGGTTGCCAGTATGGATAACTGAAAACTTTGGAAATGTTGACTGATGCAGTTTGGGTGGATTCACCCGTATATTCAACTGCCAAGCATCCGTGTATGCCTGTTCCATCATCATACCCGTTTTCAGAGTCGTATTCAACCTTAACTTGGTTGCCTTTCCATGTCCATTCTTGTAGGCTTGATGCAGAAGCGAACGTGGAGTCTTTAACCACCTTAATGTTTTCGACAATGTCAACGCCTGTGGAATATTTTACTGTAAACGTTGTGTCGTTATCGTATAATTCTTTAATCATTATTTCTCTTGGAGTTTTCGGTGATATTTCATATTCTGACGCGGAGAGTGTTTTTGTTGTTCCATTAGGCAGGTTTGCTGTTATGCTGTAGAGTTTTGAAATTCTGCTGGTTAGGATTAGGGCGTTGTCTGTTGCATTTTTTCCCCCTTTTTCTGTTAGCTTTCCGAATAGTTGGAAGGTTTTATTTAGATCTGGTACATGGACGACCTGATTGTAGAATTCTTCGGTAATGTTAACTTCTCCTTTAGGTATGTTTGGGAGAAGTCTATACCAGGCTGGGTAGCAGAGACCTAGAGCTACTCTTCGACCCACCCCAGGACCATAAGCTGGCCATTGTCCAACCTCAGCCATGGGTCTTATGGGGTGGTTTGCGGCGATTAATGGAGCAAATATGGCGATTATTGAAAAGAATATTATTATTATTAAGCCGACGATTCCTTTTTTGCTTTTTTTGAATTGGTTCCAGAAGCCTTGAAACCTTTTAGCTGCGAAGGATAGTTTTTCTTTCCTTGTTGCCATTTTTCCACCTACCCGTAACGAACTCTTGGGTCGATTATTCCGTATAATAGGTCGGCTATAAAGTTTGCAAGGATTACGCATAATGCAATTATAAAGAATATTCCTTGGAGGACTGGTATGTCTGGAGGTTGTAGGGATCTGTAAATTAATAATCCCATGCCCTCATATGAGTATAGGGTTTCTGTTATTATGGCTCCGCTAACTATGAAGGCGAAGGATAGGGCTACGTTGGTTATTATGGGCAGTGATGCATTTTTTAAAACGTGTTTGTAGAGTACTGTTCGTTCGCTTAGCCCTTTAGCTCTTGCGGTGACTACGTAGTCTTCTGTTATCGTTTCTAGAACGCAGGCCCTTGCGAGTAGTATCCAGCCTCCAACTGAGAAGAGGAAGAGTTGGAGTATTGGAAGGGCTGCGTGATATAGTCTTCCAGAAATATATTCGAATATGTTTGATGGGGGATTGTAGATCCACTCTCTAGGCTGGGCTAAGCCTGATGGGAGCCATTTCAGTTGTATGGAGAAAATTGTGATTAGTATGTATCCTATGAAGAATATTGGGACGGAATAGGTGAATAGGGAAGCTGTGACTATTCCTGTGTCGAGAATTCCTCCCCTTTTGTAGGCGGTTATTACGCCTATTAACGTTCCAATAATAATGGAGAGTACTGTTGAAACTCCTAGAAGGAATAGGGTGTTTGGAAGTCTCCTCATGATTTCCTGGCTTACTGGGAGTGTGCTGTGGGCTGAGAGTCCAAAGTTGAAGGTGAAAAGGCGTATTAGGGTGTTAATATATTGGACGTGGAGGGGTTGGTCTAGGCCGAAGGCTCTGCGAAGCTCTTTCATCCTTTCTTCCGTTATTATTCCCCTCATGCCTGCTATGTATTGTTCTAGGGGGTTTCCGGGCATGAGGTTGAATATTATGAATTCTATGGTTACTACGGCCCATATGAGGATAAGCATGTAAACGATTCGTTTGACTATGTAGGCTCGTAATCCCATGAAGGTTTCTCCGCATTTTAGAAGGAGAACTGTTTTGTATTTAAGTTTTGGCACAAAAAAATAGGGGGGAATATGTTTAAGTTTTACGTTGGTGGTTTTCCAAATGTGCGTCCGAATTTGCCGACAATGAGGACTACGTCGTAGATGCCTATGTGGCATAGGTCTGAAGAGTCTAGGTCTGCCCCTGGGAACCATCTTGGGTTGTATTCGCCGTCTCCTCTTGTGCAGTATGCTGCAGTTGCCTTGACAACGTCATAGATTCTTATGGCGTATTGCCCGCTGCGTGGTTTGGTTGTTCCTATCCACTCCCAGGCCCAGTCAACCTCGCCTAGTGGCGGAACTTCTAGGAAGAAGGCTGGGTTCTTCTTTAGGGCTATTATGTCGCCTATGCCCGGCGGGTCTGTTGTCATGGATACTGGGTAGTGGGTTCCGAGGCTGTACATTGTTTCTTGCCATGGCAAGCCTGCCAGGTAGAAGCCCGTTGCAGGCTTGTCTGGATACCAGTATGTTATTACGATGTGGCCTGTTAGGTCGCGGAGCGGCTGGAACCCTATGTGCTTTGATAGGTCGTAGCCAGCGACTATAATGTAGTCTTTGCCCTCTTTTAGTGGATATGTTCCAGTTGAATTCGTGAGCGTGCAGCTTACCACCTGCACCACTGGGTTGGTTAGTAGATGCATGGTCGTTCCGACTTGGTCCCACTCTTCAGTTGTTTGACCGCATAGTTTCTGAATTAGTACTTCTTTTGGTGCGAGTAGTGGGTATGTTGGTGCCGAGTAGAACCAGTAGCTGTAGTCGTCGAAGTATACTATGAATTCTGGCCAGTTGTCGCCGTTAACATCTTTGATTTCTGTGTATTTTATGTCCATGAAGCTTCCCCATTGCCAGCTGTCGTCGAAGGCGTAGTTGTACCATACTGTGAATTCGAAGTCTTCAGCGTTAAAATTGCGTGTGTATTTGCTTCCTGTTGCTGGGGCTACTATACCAACATCCTTCCTAATGTAGTATGTGCATTTTGACTTTTCTGTTCCGTCCGCATCAACCCATGTTCCTGTTTCCCAGTCTTGGACAACCCATGGCTGGTCTATGGCTAGGTTGTATGGCTGCACGCTCATTGCGCCTGTGTATACTCGGTCTAGGAAGGCGTATTCGAAGTACCATTGGCTGTAGAGTATGTTAAGCCTTGATGGACCGCTTATTGTTCCCATCCTTATTGGGCCGCCGTCAACGCGGTAAGCGTTCAGAAACGTGTAGGCGTTTTCTATTCCGTAGCCGTTCATGTTAACAACGCCTACAAGAGTCTTTCTGTAGGCCCAGTAGCTGCTGTAGCTCCATAACGGAATGTTTATACAGTATTTTGCGTGGAGGTAGCAGAACTTTTGGCTTGCCACTTGGGCGTCTTCTATGCTTGCCGTGTACCATATGGCGGCTACAGCCTCGTCCACGTCCGGATAGTTAGGCTGGTTAGTTTTGTTCATTCCGGTCACATAGTTGGATCCGTATGGATACCAAAACATGCTGTGGAACAGGGAGAACAGGTATGTTGGGTATCTGCCAAGGCTCCATCCTCCAGTGTAAATGTGGTAGTCTCTGTCTCCCATAACCTTGGGCGACAGCACCGAGCGTGGCTGGAACCATTGGGTTCCCGTTGTTTTAATGCCGGCATGTAGGCTTGTAGCCTTCAATGTTGTTTCAAGCTGGTCTAGTATGTAATATCCTGCAGATAGCCTGTGGCCGTGGTCGCTTCTAACACAGAGTACAAGCGGATAGTCGTCTGTTCCCCTTTGGCCTGCGGGTAGGCCTGCCAGCCCATCCCAGTCCGGAGGGTATTCAACCCAACCGTCGCCGTCCTCGTCTGTGAATCCAGCCTCTCTTAGCAGTTGTGCCGCCATTTCAGGGTTGTACTTGTATGGGTAGTTGGGCCCTATGACTGATGAGTTGCACCATCCCTCTGTTTGCGGGGCAGCTATGGGCTGGTCTATTCTAACCCCATAGTAGTGGAGTATATCTCTGATAATAGCGTCTTTGTCAACCAGGTAGGCTATGGCCTGCCTAACCTTAAGCTCATTAGTTATTGAACGTATGCCCGGATAGGTTTTAATTGTGTAGTTGTTGTTTATGTCAAATTCAAACATGCCGTTTTCGTCTACACGGGCAAGCTGTATGTTTGGATCAGCCTCAGCCGCCTCCTTCTGCTCCTCAGTTAAAGCCCACTGTAGAAAATCGATTTCGCCATTCACCAACGCAGTCCAAGCCGCTGTATCGCTCCCATAGAACGTTATCTCAAGGTCTGAGCGAGCCTCAGCCTTCACCGGCGCAGCAACCATCGGAATCATTATTAGGAAAGCCAAAAGCAATGCTAACGATAACACATTTGCCTTTTTCAATTATCTCCTCTCCTTCCGCGATTTAATATTTGAAACAACGGGATAATTAAGCCTTACGGAAAAAAGTTCTAGTCCAAAATTCAATAGTCAAATATGACACGTTAAAGGTTAAATAATGAAAACCGCCCTATATTAATGGCGGCATACAGATGGGCACAGCACAGAAACTTAAAAACATCAAAGAAAGCATAAAGGAGATATTCCACATAATAAAAGTCTGCTTCACCACCATATGGTTTTGGGTTCCAGCCCTCTTCGCCCTCTACATGATACTACAACTCTGGATAATGTTCTTCATCCACCCCCTAGCCCTCCTCATAGTACCAACAATACTAATCATATACTTAATAATCCAAGAGGATAAACGGTTTAAAGCCATGTACGGACTTGAAACCGCGAAAAAGAAAAAGGCTTCAGACCCCATGTTCTCAAGGCCAACAGAAGTTTCAGGATACCAGTGGGATGTGGAAAAGGCTGTGGAAAACTACCAGAAAACCCTAAAAAAGACCTCAGCCAAAAAGGAGAAGGAGGAAAAGAGTTAACAAAATGTCCACCATGAAAAACTTACAAGCTCTTTAAATTGGAGGCCTCACCGGGCTTTTCTCAATTTTCATGGCTGCCATGTCTTGTCCCTCTGTAATAATGTGATGATAATGTCAAATTCTTTTGGAGGAGGAATTCTACCCTACGAGCAAGCCTATTAAAGAGCCAGCATGAACGAGCTTCATAATATTGTCGGCCTCGATAGAAGATTTCTCCAGAAACTTTTTAATCTAGAACTTGTCATAAAGATTATTGCAGAAGAGAGAAAGGAGAAAGTGGAAATGAAATTTGATAAAGCTGTGTCTATTTTCCTCGTGGCAATGCTCATCCTAGGTTTAGCATCGATTGTGCCGATGGCTAGTGCTGGAGGATCAACAGTTCTTCGCTTCATCTCTGAAAATACAGAGCTAGGCAACCCTACAACCTTGCCGGACGTGGTTGGAACAACCTTCAAAGTAGCCATCGTCGTTGAAGGCGTTGTGGACCTGTACGGTTTCGACATTCAAGTTAAATGGGATACAAACTGGATACGCTACGTAACCCACACAACAACTGTTCCAAGAACAAGTTATCCAGCGCCAAACCCGCCAAGCCCATACGAAGGAGCCCTAAACACGCCAATAATGCCAGTTAAAGATGTTGTTGATGAGGCTGACAACATTCCAGATGCAGAGCCTGGGACAATGGGCTGGTTCGCCTATGCCGCAATGGCACCTGCACAAGGCCAGACGGGAAGCGCCACAATAGTCGTCTTCACATTCAGAGTTTACGACCAGCCATTCTACTATGGCGGAGACGTGGTTGCAACAGATGTTTGGCTAACATTCGTAAAAACAGACCTAGCAAACAGTGCGGGTACACCAATTCAGCATGAACGGATAAATCTGTGCATAAAACTGTGGCCTAGACTATTCCAGTATCCGCCTCTTCCAAAATTGGATGTTAACCCAGACTTGACAAAGGACATACCCTTAGGCGGAACATTCAACATTGACGTCTGGATAATGAACCAGTATGACGGCGACCTTTCACCATTCTGGGATATAGGCGGCTTCGACATAGTACTACACTTCGACCCAACCCTAATAAGGGCCGAAAACGTAACAGTTGACCCAGACGGCTGGTTCGCAGGATTCTGGCCCAACATATTCGTAATTGTAGCAGACATAAACAACACTGAAGGCACAGTCAAAGTAGCCTTCTTCGGCTACGGCGAAACACACACACCAGCCTACGGCATTGGAAGACTATTCACCGTGCAGTTCACATCAATATTCGAGTCTGAAACATACCCACCACCATCATGCGTCATAGGCCTAAGAAAACCGGAGCCAAGGCCTATGCCAGACCCAACCAACTGGCCAAAAGAATACTTCATGACAGACATAGCTGGGTTCCCACACCCAGAACGCCCCATGCCACCATGGAACGGCCGCGACACCGCCCCACCAATACCACACGTAATTGAAAACGCAACCTACACCGCCAAATTCAAGCCCCCAGGCAGATGGATCGACGTCTACACACAATATCCAGACGGCTTCAACGGCAAAGGACCAAATCAACCATCAGACGCCTTCGGTCCCCAAGCAACAGTTAGGCTCATAGCCGAAGTTACATACAACTTCAACCCAGTACAACAGAAAATGGTAACCTTCGAAATCAGCCACGGAGAATTCCACTGGATACTATGCAACATAACAGACGAAAACGGCATAGCATGGGTTAAATTCGGCATACCATGGCCATGCGACAACCCAGAAGAAAGGGTTTTCGGAACATGGTACGCTAACGCCTCAGTAGACATCAGAGAAGTAAGAGTTACAGACACAATAACATGGGAAGTCGGCTACCTAATAAACATAGTAAGCGTTGAACCACAACCAGACAACGTATTCGCAATAGGCGAACACCTAAGCTTCAAAGTAACCTTCAACAGCATAAGCCACCAAGACCGCGAAGCCTACTTCTCAATAGTAGTATACGACGAGCTGCAAGTACCAATAGCATGGTTCCTAGTAGGTCCAATAACAGTCCACTACGGAACAGACAGCATAATAATCGAATGCAAGACCGTGCCAAAACACACATTCGTAGGCATGGGCCACGTCTACACAAACATACTATACCTCAAAGACGGATACTTCCTACAATACTGCCCACAGAACGTAATACCAATAGGACTAACAACCTAAAACCAAAACAATCCCCCCACTTTTTTTGAATTAAAATTTAAGGCATATTTCAACACTAGGAACATTTAATAAAAACCACTAAAATAATATTCTGAGGGGGAAGAGGAGATAAAGATGAGGAAACCAATATTATTCGCGTTTGTCACATTATTAATCTCTTACAACATTTTATACACAGTTACCGCCCAAAGCTTAGTTCTTACGATACAGACAGACAAAGAAAACTACATATTAAGAGAAGTTGTGCAAATATCTGGAGAACTGTTATATGGCGGACAACAAGTTCAAGGGGGACTTGTTGGAATAACCGTAAAAGACCCTAAACCCACCCCACAAAGAATTATTGCAAGAACCCTCCAAGTAGGCGAATTACCGCAAGGAGCATGGCCCATTGAAATATTATCGGCAACCCTATGCGACACTAATGGCAACCCAATAGCGGGAACATTAAGGGGCACAAACGCCTTTTTTAAAGCTACAATAAAAAATGTGGGACCTGTGAGTAGAAAGATACAAGTTTCAATAAACATTTATGATAATAATTTAACACCATTAGGTTTGCTGGCGGCGCAATTAACAATCGGCAGCGGAGATACAACCACGGTAGGACCCGCAGATATAACAATTGAGAGTTCCGCTGCACCTGGTCAAGCCTTAATATGCGTGAGTGTTTACACGGATTGGCCGGACATCGGAGGTTTTCCACTATGCCCTGAAAAAACTGGAACCTTCATGATATATGAGTCTGAATATGAGAGTTCATCGGGAAATCCGTTACCATCTCCCTATGTTGAAGGTGGAAAGTATAAAATGAATTTTACACTCTCATCCGAGCCATACCCGGGAACTTACACGGTTAGCGCTATTGCATGGTATCAGGGATGGACAGACGAAGCAAGCACAACATTTACCGTATTAGATGTGGCTGCTCCGCCTAGAGCAGCCTTTGTAATCAAGCCTCCAACGGCTGGTCCAGGATACGAAATAACCTTTGACGCGTCCTACTCAACGGCTGAAGGGTACGGCGACACCATAACAGGGTACTACTGGAACTTTGGAGATTCTACAACAGGCTCCGGCAAAATTGTAAAGCATACATATACAACCATCGGAAATTATACAGTTACTCTTAACGTTACTGACAACGAAGGATACTCAAACACTACGACAAAAATTGTAAAAATCGCCATAATACACAATATCGCAGTAGTAAACATACAATGTCTAAACCAAATATATGACAACTGGATCGTAAAAGTTTTAGTTACCGTGAAAAATAAGGGAACAATACCCGAAACCTTCAATGTTGTCCTCTATGCCAACAGCACTCTAATCAGAACACAACAAGCCCAAAATCTCAATCCATATTCAATAACAAATCTAGAATTCTTATGGAACACAACCGGAGTAACACGTTATGCAAAATACTTCCTAAATGCAACAGCTCCACCCCTAACGAATGAGACAGATGCCTCTGACAACGTACTGATCTATGGTCCAATCGACACCTGTGCATTAGGAGACACTAATAAAAACAGAGAAATAGACATTTATGACGTTGTATTTATTGCAGCAAGATACATGGCTAAACCAACATCACCAAACTGGAACATTATGGCAGACTTAAAACCCGACAATGAAATCAACATTTATGATGTAGTGAAAGTAACAAGCATCTATGGTAAAAAATATTAGTACATCCATCTACCCGGGCATAGTAAACCTAACAACTGCGCAAGAGGAGATAAAGATGAGGAAACCAATATTATTCGCGTTTGTCACATTATTAATCTCTTACAACATTTTATACACAGTTACCGCCCAACCAACATATTTTGTTACAGTAGACGCTGCAGCCAAACCGAACCGGCCTCATTATCGTTATCGAGAAATTGTTAATGTGACAGGAAGTTTTTATTTTTATGGCGAGCCAGTTGAAGGAGCATTAGTTGCTGTAGAGGTGAAAGAAATTGGAGGAACACTTAAAGTGCTGCGAACTGCGCCTACAGGCAACATATCCGAAGATTGGAGCTTAGATATAATTTCGATAATTCCATGCGATCAGAACGGAAAGCCCAAAACAAACTTTTATAGAAATGGAGACTTTTTCGTAAACGTAACAGTACAAAATAAAATGATAGTCGATAGAAGCATCCTGCTTATAGCTATTGCCGCAGATGTGGATTCAACTCCACTAGGTAACTGGGTTAAGGCAAGCGTCGCTGCAAATAGTGTTTGGGGAGTATTTTTAACATTTGGCTTCCAGATTGGAGCTCCACAGGAACTGGCAAAGTATGGGTTAACTTACTAACAGAATGGCCTGAAAACAATGGATATCCTTACTGCCCTGAGAGAACTGCAAACTTTAACATAATATCATCAACATCAAGCTCTTCGGAAAGTTCGACAACCTCCCAGGAAGGTATCCAAAGCCCAACAGAATACCGCGCCTCGTTCAGACTTCCCCCTAGAGCAGCGCCATACAACGCCAATTTCTCCGTTCATGTAGGCGCATACTACAATGGATGGACCGCGTTTCAATCTACAACCTTTCAAGCCAAATATAAGTACCCAGAGGATTACGACTATAATTTTGAGATAAACATATACGACGTGGTTAAAGTAACATCAATTTACGCAAAAAAAAGCGGACAACCCGGATGGAACCCACAGCTTGATTTTCTCCCTGATGGAAGAATTGGTGTCAACGATGTAGTTTTAGTAACCTCCAAATTTGCAAAAAAATATACTGAATGATACTGCAAATTTTAAAATACAGATTTAAGTTTCTAGAAGTTCTACATCTTTAACGCTTCTAGAAGTTTGTTCCAAAATCTTTAAGTGCTCTCGAAAAATAGTAAGTACTGTGAAGGAGAAAGGGATATGGATAAAAAATTAAAAAAGCTAAAGGCAATTCTCCTCTTGCTTTGCGTTTCACTAATCGGCACAGTCTTCACAGTTAGCAATTCACGTGTAAACGCTATCATACAGCAGACAGCCGTTGTTTATGTAGATCCTCCAAGCGTCAGGAATCTTAGTCCATCCCAATCATTTACCATCGCAGTTAAAATAGCAAATGTTTCCCTCCTCTACGGGTTTGACATTCAATTTTCATGGAACCCAGCAATTCTGGAGTATGTAAGTCACACTGTTAAGGTTCCGAAAAACACCTATCCAGATGGCGTATTATACAATCCTATTCTATCCATAAAAAACGAGGTTAACTCAACAGCTGGAACCTACTGGGTTGCATACGCATCAATTTATCCTGCCCCAACATTTAACGGCACTGGAACAATCTTCGAAATGACCTTCCATGTTAAAAGCACTGGAAGAAGCGTTCTCGCAATATCCGCTTGCGATCTTTCAGACATCAATGGTGTACCAATACCGCGAGATATTAGAAATGGCTACTTTAGTAATTATTCGCCTACACCCGTTGACATAATGGTGTCACCACGTTCAATTGTTGATTCAACAAAGACACCATGCCAAAGCTTCAACATCAACATCACCGTAATAAACGTTGTAGACCTATACAATTTCGAGGTTTGGCTAGACTACAACACAACAATGCTGGACACGAGCAGCGTTCAAGTTAATCCGGCCTTTCCACCAACACAAACTCTAGTTGAAATCCTGGAATCTGAGGGGAAACTTAATGTTAAAGGATGGCTAACGCAACCCGCAAACTCGTTAAGCGGCAATGTAGTATTAGCCGTTATAGAATTTCATATAACATCAACAGGTGAAACACCATTAGACCTCCACAACGTCGCATTGAAAGACTCCTTCGGCGAAGCTATACCCACAAAGGAACCTTTGGATGGCTACTTTAACAACCTCTTAATAACAAGAATGCTTGTATATCCGCCAGAACTCATTGACCCGACAATGAAAATTGGAGACATATTTAACATAAACATCAAAATCGAGAACGCCATAGACATGTACGACTTCGAATTCAAATTAGGCTACGACACAAACGTTTTAACATGTCTAGGCGCCTACATAGTCCCACCAACAAACGATACACACTTCACAGTTGAAATGCAAATTAACGATACAGCAGGAATGATATGGGTTTATGTTCAATATTATCCACCAGCTGAACCATTCTCCATATATGAGGCAAAGACCGTAACAACCATAATTTTCCAGGTACAAAATTATGGCCAAACCGTTCTTGACTTGTACGACACAAGGATAAGCAATGTGAGAGCTGAACCCATGACTCACGTGGCTGAAGATGGGTTCTTCGCAACTCTTCTTAGGGATGTTGCCATAGTCTCTGTGAAGGTAACATCATCCAACAAAGTTTATCCCGGAAGAATCGTGAGCATAGAGGTTATCGCCATGAACAGGGGCAACATGACAACTGAAACCTTCAACGTGACGGTTTACTATGACAACAACATTATCGGAACACAAACAGTTATAGTTCCGCCATGGTCAAATGTAACATTAACATTCTACTGGAACACAAGTGGACTAACGCCATGCAGCAACTTTACAATATCGGCAAGAGCCAGCGAAGTTCCATACGAGCTGAACCCTGCAAACAATTTCATGTCTGATGGATGGGTAAAAATTAAAATGTTGGGCGACATAAACGGAGACGGTGTAATCGACATTCACGATGTTGTAATGGTTACAAGCATATACCACCACAACGAAAATTACCCAGACTGGAACCCTGACGCAGATCTCGTTCCTCCATGGGGATACATCGATATATACGATGTCGTAACAATAGCGGCTAAATATGGGAAACACTGTCCATAAAACTGCCCATTCCCCACTTGTTAGGTTTCCAAAATTTAAATTAGTAAACAGTAAAATTCAAATATTAACACCAGAAATAAAAGAAGTTCAGGTGAAAAATTGAGAGCCAAACTATCTATACTAATAATAGCTCTGGCGGTTGGACTAGTCTTTTCAATCATGACAGTGAAAGCTCAGTCATCAAGCACGGTTGTAAGAATGATAACGGAAAAGAGTAAAATTGGTCCCAACGATGTAGGATCCACGTTTAAACTAGCTGTTGTGGTGGAGAATGTCGAGGATTTCTATGGCTTTGACATACAACTTAACTGGACAACAAGCTTGATTAGATATGTTACTCACACAACAACTGTTCCAAGAACAAGTTATCCCGCACCAAACCCGCCAAGCCCATACGAAGGAGCCCTAAACACGCCAACATTACCTATAAAAGACATTGTGAATGAAACTGACAACATTCCAGATGCTGAGCCCGGAACAATGGCATGGTTTGCATACGCCTCTTTAGGGGCACCGTCAGGTCAGACAGGAAGCGCCACAATAGTCGTCTTCACATTCAATGTAACAAGCCCTCCAGTATCTGAACCCGTTGTATTCCACTTTGTAAGAGTGGACCTGTCTAACTCGACAGGACAACCAATACCATATGAGGCCTTTGATTTGACAATCCCAGTTGAGATAGAGCATACAGTAACAGTTGACGAAACAGATTTTATAATAAAAACTTTGAGCAACTCCACAGTTAAAAACTTCCAACTTCATGCACCAGAACCAAAAATAACTTTCAATGTAACAGGACCAGCAGGATCAGCAGGCTTCTGCAACGTAACGATACCAAAAAGTTTGATATGGACCACTGACAGTTGGACAGTTCTAGTGGACGGTCAACCTGCAACTTTCAGCATCACCGAAGATGCGGAAAACACGTATGTGCACATAACTTACCAGCATAGCGAACATGAAATAACAATAGAAGGAACAGATATTGTCGCAGAATTCGACAACGTTATTACTATAATGCTCTTGGCGTTTGTCGCCGCTTTGCTTACCGTATTGGTAGTTCAAAAGCGAATTTTAAAGTAAACTCCCCTTTTTTTGTTTAAACGATTGAACATTTATGGAAGGATCCATCCCTTAAAGGCTTTTTTGAATCTAACTACATTTCTCTGCTAACCTAAATAGCAAGTCAGAAAGCGGAAAACTTTGTTTCCAGGTTAAATGGAAAAGTCAAACAGCAACTTTGCAGAAATGGTAAGGACGATAACTTATGTCGCATTGCTGGCCGTAGACTATCTTTCCATTGGGTTAATGCAGATGCCCAATAGGCATGTCGACTGTTTTTAGAATAAAGAGGTTAGTGTACTATTCTTCAGATTCTAATTCTTCTATAACCTTTGCAGCTCTACGCTTTCTTACATAAGCAACAAACGCTACAATAATTGTTAATACGATTATCATCACAATTATTATCGCGGCGAGATATTCTATTGGAAAACTTTCCGGACCCTCTTCGCCTTCTTCCGATGCAGCGGCAACGTTTATCGTCATTTGCTTTACATAAGCTGACGTGGCCGGTCTTCGTGTGTCATATTGTATTCCAAAGTTATCCTCAATTTTTAGAACCACTGTCCAGTTTCCTTGAAGTGTAAAATTGTATGTCACCTTTTGGCCTTCTACTCTGGATGTAGGACTAGCCGATGTCCAGTCTAGTCCTGGAGCATAGAATTCCCATCTGTAGGCTTTTATTGTTCCTTCAGGGTCTTGGTGAATTGTGGTGGAAGCGTCAAATGTGACAGTTTGGTTTACAACGACTGGTTGAGGTATGTAGGCGAAGTTTATTTTTGGGGGCTTAACAACCTTAAACATTGTGTTATTGCTTGTCTTATAGTCTTCGGCCTTAATGGTTACCGACAAGTTGTATTTTCCAGCAGAGACCGATTGTTTTAGTATCTGCACGTCTTTTTTTGTTTCGCCCCATTTCAATGCGACTGTGCTGTTGGAGACAAATGTTCCGTTAAGATACACATCAATTCTAACCGTGTCTTCACCTGTCCCAGCATTTGTGATTGTTAAGAGTGCTGTGACTTCTTCACCTTCAATTAGTGGCGGACTTGCTTTAGCGTTGCCGGATTGCCAGATACATTCAAGCTTTACTATCTTAACTTCGTGTATATCCACGTTGGTTACAAAAATAGCTTCGCTTGAAATTTTAAAGTTGTTCTCAACGTTTTCCTCGTATCCTGTGGGAATGTTAGTCGTGATGTTTATTAGGAAGTAGTATGAACTGTTAATAGCTAACGTTGTTGTGTTAACATTAAAGGATAAAGGTTTGTCGGAACCCTTCGTTATGTTTAGACTTTTGGAGCCTATAAGGTGCCATTTACCTACGTTTGGGTTTTGTGGTTCAATTGTTGTGGTGTTGTAGTATGCGTAGGCTGTGCAGTTTTCATCCGCTTCGCCATTATTCCTTATAATAACGTTGAAGGTTAATGGAGTCGTGGCATTAACTTTTATTTTGTTTGCAGGTAAAATGATATCTTTGACCTCGAGATCCCTTAAAGATACTATTTGAACCTCCTTATAAGTCCAAGTACTTTCGGCGCCGGTTTCGTCTATGACTTTAAGCCCAACGTTCTTTGTGCCCTTTTCAGTGTAAATGTGGGACACTGTTGGCTGTGTAGTGTTTTGTTTTCCATCTCCAAAGTCCCACATGTAAGTTGATATTTTTGACGTGTTGCCACTAACATGGGCTGTGAAGTTAATTGGCTTGTTTACCACGCCTATGCTAGGCCAAAAACTAAAATCAGCGATGGGAATGCCACTTGTTCTGTAAACTCCATCTTGAACAATGTGGTATATGGGTGTTCCATCTTCAGCTGACAAGGCGCATCTAAGTATTTTTAGTGGGCTTTCACCTGTTTTTAGTACTTCGAATGTTATTGTGAAGAAGGTTACGTTTCCATTTTGTGGCTGGGCTGGATACATTGAGGCGTATGATATCCATGCCCTTGTCTCTGGATATTGGGCGTCAGGTATGTTCCCAGCCTCATTTATAACGTTCTTCACTTGTATTGTTGGTTGGTGAAGGGCTCCTCCATAGGGGCTTGGAGGGATGGGTGCAGGATAATTTTCAACAGGAACCGTTACATTGTGGCTAACATACCTTAAAACTGTGGGGTCCCATGTAAATTCAATTTCAAACCCGTAAAGGTTGCCGAGCCAAACAGAATACGTGTAGCCTGGAGGTTTAACCTTAACATTCGTAAAGTTGAAGCCCACAACAGCCACAGTAAAGGTTTCATCCACCCCTACGTCTACGAAATTGGGATAAACTTGTACAACCGGGTATACATTAGATGATGCGCTAGCTACTTTAGTAAGTAAAGATCGCTTAGTTAAACCAACATGCACAAAAGTAAATATTAAAGAGAACAGTAAAAACATGATAAAGGTTCTCCGTAATTTCATTTTCCCACCAACATTAGTGATGATATTGATTACCAGCCTTAATTTAAGCTTTGCCTCAACGCTACGCCACATTAATAGTTAAGTCGTTCACGAATAAGCATCCCAATAATAACTCCGAGAAGGCTTATCAGGATAATATACGGAAACAAAATTCTACCAACGTTTAATAGCGCAAAAAACACAGCCCATTCCCAATTAAAATCGCTCATCATGAACAGATACTCCAACTGAAGCACCCTCCACATATAAAAAATAACAAAAATAAAACCTACAGAAAAAGCTAAAATCATTCCGATAAGGTATCCATAGAAGACACCTTTCATGCTAGAAATGAGCGCCCCAAAAATAATACTAACAAACAATACTAACATAAGATCGAGGGGTTTTGGGTTTGGTGTCTCATACCATCCGTAAGGCACTTTATAGACCGAAAGCCATTTAATCTCCTGGTATCCAACCCAGTAGACCTTGCATATAACGATTCCTAGTATGACCCCCCATACAAGAACAACTAGAAAATCTTTCCGCCCCCACGGAAAATATTTTTTCAGAAAATTCAAACTACAACCCCTAAAATTTTAATTAGATAAATAACTAATAAGTTTTTACAACTTTCACCATTTTCTTCTACGCCTTTTCCCTTGATCTTTAACTAAAAAATACGCCCCGAAAGAGGCAACTGCAAAAGTGATTGAAAGGTTTGTTAAATTCGGTTCGAGAATAGGACGATAAGGAGCTTTTGGATCCAAATATCGCTCATCAACATTCACAGAAATATATTGTGCTTCTTCAAAAAAGTTTATAAAAACAAAACAGTAAACGCCGTCACGATCCACCTTTAACTCAATAAGTTTTTGTTTAGTGACGTTGATTTCTTTAGCATAAGCTGGAGTAATATTAAATGGATATTCATCGGGATAAGCCTCGCGAAATAGTGTTCCATATTCAAAGAAAACCCACTCCATAAAGCTCAGAAAAGGGCCAATCCATGTAGAATTCACAACCCAGAAATCAATGCAAATGGGCCCTTTAGTAGGAGAGATTAACACCTCCACATGATAGTCGTTTTTACCGCTAGGCTGCAAAGTTATGTTAAAAAGATTGTTAGCTCCGTGAGGAACTTCTAATGGATTCTCTATTGAAAAACTTTTATTCTTTACATTTGGAAATTTAGCAATAACAAGAAAAAGTAAGGATAGAGAAAGTATGATCATTACTAGACCAAGTATCCTTGTTAAGTGCATTCTGAACCCTTAAAATATTTTTTCACTTCCCTAAACTTAACTGTTAACTTTTAAAGAAAATGATAGAAAGACCACTGAAACTAACTTATTTAACACTACACAAGCTTGCGAATTGTCTTTTATTGCTCCATCCATCGTGCGTGTTTGAATGTAGCTGTACAGTAACACAGTCAGCTCTTACCCATATTCCAGGTTACCTTAATCCACCATTTTAGCCAAATATCAGCCCTCAGCTTTCTATGATCGTTTATCAACGAACCGCTAACATTATGCGATTCCAAACGTGAACATTGATTGATTGGAATAGTCTCTCCATTACAATCAGCAAGGAAAACATGGCCTAGGACGAGTTTGGAATTAGACTCTTTTATTATCTTAAAGGTTATGGTAAAGAATATGCCTTCTCCTTTAAAAGCTTTGGCTGGCCACATAGATGCGTAAGCAACCCAGCATGTTCCATTAATTTCATCTATCTCATTTCTCACCTCCAAGAATGGTTCATGTAAAACTCCGTCAGAGTACACTTCTACTGGCACCTTAACTTCATGTTTAATATATTCAAGAGAAGAAACATCCCACCTCAACATTATATCGAAGCCATATAACTCGTAATTAACTAGTTCATTGATACCTACAGTAACGTTAAAAACTTCTCCTAATTGCCTACCGTTGACATTATCTGGAAAAACATAAACCGCTGGACGATTGTCTCGAGATTCCGCTGCAATACAAAGGCTGAAAATTAACCCAGATATAGATAGAATTATAAAAAAGGTTGTAACTATTTGCTTCAAACGAACCATGATTTAAACCCAGTTTAATTTTTGATTTTGACAATATTTAAGCTTTAAGTATAACTTATAAGATAACTTAGCCTCTCATTAGTCACGCCATCAATTTCACTTATCCAATAAATTTTGGTTTAAATTTGACAGAAAAAGGATGAGGGTGTGAATTGTTTTATGGGTCGTATATGGTTCCGTAGATTCTTGTTATTGTGACAAGATCGTAGATTGTTATCCTGCCGTCACCGTCGAGGTCAGCGTATGGGTTCCATCTTGGATGTCCTGGATATGATGCGTAGGCGCTTGCTGCTTGTACAAGGTCATAAATATTGATTCTTCCATCGGCATTAACGTCCTCTTTCCATGGGAATAGTGTTTTGACTGTTCCGTGTAAACTTCATATTTTATGGGTATTGGTGATTCAGTACACCATTTTGTGGCGTTTGAAAACGTGGCAAGGTTAACGTTGGCAAAGGTTATTTGGTCTTCGCCCTCAGATAACTAAGTAGGCATTGGCAAGATTATCTTTCACTTCTAACATTTCAAGTTTAGTTTTTGGAAATATAGAGAATGGACTGGGGGTTATGGGTCTTTTTGTGCGTAGTGCCATGTGCATATAACTACGTCGTATATGGTTATTTTTCCGTCGTTGTCTATGTCGCTGTTGGGGTTGTATCTTGGATCACCAAGTTTGGTGGCATATAACGCAGTAATTTTCACCACGTCGTATATGTCTACATCGCTGTCTCCGTCAACATCACCTGGAATAGTGAGCGTGATAATACCATTGGCGGTGAGGGTATTATCCTGCGTGTCTGTTTCGCCTTGAACCGGCCAGGCGTAAGCCCAAAGCGTATAGTTGCCTTTGGTATAGCCTATTGTGTTCCATGTGCACGTTATGGTTGTTGATGTTTTGTTGGCCAAGGTGACTTGTCTTGTTTGTATTGTGGTGGTGTTTGCGTAGATTGTTATGTTGAAGGTTTCTGTTTGGTCGCCTTGGTTTGCTACTGTGACGTTTATGTTCATGGTGTAGCCTTGTCCCACAATTGTTTTTAGTGGGTTAACGCTTAACACTGCTATGTCGTGCACGGGTGCGGGTAACGCGTATAATATTACTTTTCCGTTTTGTCTGTAGTGGGGTATCGGGTTTCCTCCGTAGGCTGCCAATTCCGTCGAGTATAGTTCTAGTGTTATGTTTGCGTCTGGCTCTGGCTGTACGGGATGATATTTCACTCTAAAGGTCATTGTGAAAGCTGTGCCTGAACCGTTGAATGTGGGGGCAGGCCACGTTGATGCTATGGCGATCCAGTAGGTTCCTGCTGTGGTGTTGACTTCGTCTTTTATTGGCAGTATTGGTTTATATAGAACGCCGTCTGGATAGTCGTCTTTTGGCACTCGGACGGAGCGGCTAACATATTCAAGGTATTTTGTATCCCATTTGAATTGTATGTCGAAGCCGTAGAGATTTACTACATTGACGATTTTAACGGCTATTGTGAACTGTTGTCCTGTGGCGTTTGTATGAAACTCGATTAATGATGGGTCAACTATAACACCTGTTACTTGGGCTATGGTTGTGTCTGTTTTAATGTTTAGGATTAAAAGTGACGTGAGAATAATGATAAATGTGACTAATTTTTTCCCAATCACTTTTAGTCCTCGTAAATTTCATAAATTATTATGTTTGGGCAAAATATAAACCCAATGGACAATAAGTGAGTAAAATATTTCTGTACATTTTCAACACTTAAACATGGTCTAGGCAGAGCAGCTTACATTTTAGGGAGTTCTCCCTTCTCCTTTCTCCCCTCATGCAGTGAAGCCTAGACAAATGAAAGCGAACGCTCGCGCAACTCGCTAAGCAAGTTTTTGTGTCAAATTCTATTTTGGTTTATAGGGCTATAAAACGTTGAAAAATATTGTTTTTAACAGGTTTTCAAAGCAATAAAACAAGCAAACCCTTAATTTTCACATGCGACATATCATGCTATTTGCTGTAATCAATCATTAAAATGACTTTTGTTAGGCTAAATGTAAGCTTTGCGCGCACATTAAACTCCGTTCTATTGTACAAACATTAAGTATCGACGAACCTTTAAAAACGCGGAAAAATCCAAAGTCCATTTTTAACGCTATAGAAATACCGAATTTCAAGGTTAACTAGGGCAACTTACGTTTCAAAGCTTTCTTCACGAAATCGTGGTATTGCTTCACAACCTCTCTAGAAAAAGGATTAACCACTTTTAACTCCTTCACCTTTGAAAGCTGCTGATCTAACGAATATATTATCGAAGTTCCAAGACTTTTAGCTAAGGATGTGAGGTATTCATCCCAAGATTCGATATTGTAAGCCTAAGTTTACTGGATTCCAGAGTGAAATTGAAGAAGGTATGGCCTAAGCTACTTCGACAGTCTCATAGTCGCATCCGCATCAAAACTAGATCGCCAAGTTATCTCAGATGCCTTCGCTAAAGTATCCGGTCTCAAAAGAATACTGCTATCCCAAAAATAAGTTAATCCAAAATCATTACCCCCAACAAACCTTAAATAAATTTTCACTCACGCCACATACACTCCCTCACTAAATTTAAATAAAATCCGTTAAAAAATTGTTAAGGAGTGTCCTCAAATGTTAAAATTTCATGAAGAAATACTAAAAGAATTCGAACCAGTAGGCAAAAAGGCAAAGATCATACTTTTCGGCTCCATTGCAAGAGGAAACTATAGGCTAGATTCAGATATTGACTTAGCAATAATAACGAAGGACAAAAAATTAGTAGAGCTTGCTCAATCCATCGCCGACAAAATACTTATAGAATATGGAAAACTCGTGTCAATCAAGTTCATAAATGAGAAGGAACTTGAGAAAAGGAAAAGCCCGTTAATGGATGAAATTAGAAAGGGAATAGTGATATACAATGGAAGAAAACGTTAAAATTCGAATAAAAGAAGAATTTGAAGCAGCAAAAGCGAGGTTAAAGGCAGCTAAACTCCTTTTCGAAAAGGGCATGTTAGAAGACGCTGTTAACCGAGCATACTACGCTTTTTTCCACGCAGCCAAAGCCATGCTTAACACGTTAGGATTCGATGCAAAAACCCACGCAGGCCTAATTTCAGAATTCGGCTTAAGGATAATAAAAACAAAAATGTTAGACAAAAAGTTTGCACAATATTTTAGAAGAGCCTTCGAAATGAGGGAAAGCAGCGATTACGAAATAGGCATAGTCTTCGGCAAAGACGAAGTACAATTGCTAATTAGAAACGCAGAAGAATTTTTGAAAAAAGCTCAAGAATTCGTAGAAGAAAGGCTTTAGCTTAACCTTCAGCTATTTTCTTTAATTGCTTCTGGTACATTTCGACAATTTCATTTGATGTTGTTGCGTCTTCCGCCGCCTTATCAAGCCTATAATTGCCCGTAAACCTCGGAAAGCGTATTGCTAGGCCGCTTCCCTTTCGGATTGCGTCCATGGCGCATGTGTGGATGGGGCTTAAGGTTATTTCGGCACCTAAAACTTCAATGACTATTTTTGGTTCGAACCAGACGTCAGCCTCAATCATCGAGTTTACTCGGGGATGCTTATGCGAAATAACATGCTTTTTCATCATTTCCGGCAGTTTCGCCAAATCCTCATCCGTGAAGCCCGTTCCACATTTTGTCACTGTTTCGAAGGTGTCGTTGTCTGGATTATAAGCCGCCAATAATAGGGCGCCATATGTTCCGGCACGCTTTCCTCTTCCATGGAAGGCGCCGACAACAACAAGGTCCACGGTGTCTGTCATCTCGCTCTTATAGTCCCTCTTGTATTTTATCCATAGCCAGCCCCGCGCACCCGCTTGGTAAACAGAGTCTTCGGCTATAGACTTGCACATTAAGCCTTCGCAACCCGCTTCGATGGCTTCCAAAAAGAAGTTTTCAAGCTCCTTAACATCGCCAGTTATAATGTGCTTGGCAAGCTTTACCCTATCGCCTTCCTTGACAACGCTTTCTAGGGTTTTTCGCCGAACCGGGTAAGGCTCGAGGGTTAAGTCTTTCCCGTCCACATAAAGCGCGTCAAACATGAAAAGCGACACTGGATACTCCTCCATGGCCTTTTCTATGCCATATTTTCGTCTTCTGTGCATAAGCTCCTGGAAGGGCCTCATTTCGCCAGTGTCTGGGTCTATGGCCACGCATTCAGCCTCCAATATGGCTTCTTTGGCTTTAACATGCTGTCTCAAAAGTTGGATGGCGTCTGGGTACTGGTCCGAAATGTCTTCAAGCCGCCTTGAGAAAAGGGTTATTTCTTCGCCCTTCTTGTGGGCTTGGATTCTTTCGCCGTCATACTTGTATTCAGCTATGCATTTCCCGCCGAGCTTTTCGAGGATTTCTTCAGGCGATGAAAGCCTTTCAGCCAGCATAGGCCTTATGGGTTCGCCGACAACAACCTTGAACTTTTTAATTCCTTCAAGGCCTTCTTCGGCTAGGACTTTGGCGACTCTGCCAAGGTCTGATGAGATGTTGTAGGCGCGTTCCACAAGTTCTCGGGTTTCTTTGCCGCCGCCGTAGGCTATTGCCAAAGCGTCAAGCACGGTCATGTCTGCAATGCCCAGGCGGAGGTTTCCGGTGACTGTTCGCATTATGTATTTGGCCTCTTTAGGCGTGGCGTCAGCCAAAAGCCCAGCCAAAAGCGTAATCTTAGTGTCAACAGCCCCAGAGCCGGAAGCCCTAGCCATCTTGTCAAAGGTTTCATAAACCCTTTGAACGGTTAGTGGCTTTTGGAAGAAGGTCAACTGCCTCTTCTGGGCTATAAACTTCTGGGCTGTCTCGCCAATATCCCCGGTCTTCTTCATGTCCTCTTCGATTTCGCTTTCCCGCCGCCCAGAAGCACGAGCCAAAGCCTTTATTGCAAGCCTTTCAGCCACACCTATCTCAAGCTTAACAAAGTCTGGGTAAATTTTCCCCTGCGTTAAGTAGACAACCTTGTCGATTATTTCCTTAGGCGTCTTTTTGAGAAGGTCAACTAGCAAGTCTGTCATCTCAAGCCTTTTAGTCGTAGCCTCAATCTTCTCGTAGGTATCAGCAATTTCAGAGTAAAGCAAAACTGACTCCTCAAGGTGATTTAGGGAGCAACCCCTCAATATTAAGCTTAGTGGCAACCGGCACGTTCAGACTTGTAGAGGACTTTACCCTTCTCCAAAACTTCCAAAATGAAGGGGTTTCCTCGGCGTTTCATTTCCTCAAACTCTTCAAGCGTATAACCTATAGGCTCGACGGGTATGCCAAAAGTGTTTAGCCTCATCAACGTTCCTATTCTATCGAGGAAGCCCTCCTTAAAATCTGCGACCACAAGTACGTCGACATCCGAGCCTTCATTTATTTCGCCAGTTGCAAACGAGCCGAAAAGAACAACAAGGTAAGGATTAAGATGTCTGATAACCTCGTTTAGGTAGGCGTTAATTTTCTCAAAAACTTCTTCACTTCTTTCAATATTGACTCTGCGTAGTTTAAGCATTTTTTAGCTATTTCCTCCGTATAATAATTATAGGCTGGCCCCTTCGGATAAAAATTCGATGACCTCGAACCAATGTAATGTCTATCAAGCTCCCGCCCATAATCAACGAACTTTCCGAAGCCCTTCTCGATTTTGGAAACCTCTTCAAGCAATTCAGTAACAGAATGCGTTATCAGAGCCCTGTAACCCTTAGAGTATAGGAAACCTTTCAATGCTTTTTCTGCCGACTGTTGAGCAAAAAAGGCAGACGCATAAAAATTTCCGTCTTCTAGGCAGTCTTTAGCCGTTTTAAAATCGGCTTCCGCTTGATCCAGCCACCTTAAACCTTCCTCTAAATTGCTCATAAATTAACCCAGAAAGCAATTGTCGATTTGCAAATTAATCTTTTTCCTAAGCGTGCTGCTCACATGCTGTCAAGTTCTTTCAGGAGCTCTGCAAGTCTTTCTATGGCGAGTTTCCACGCTTTTTCGCCTTTCTCCTTTGAGGCTTTTGTCGGGTCGCCGATCACACCCGTACTGCTTATCTCCTTCGTTCTGAAAGCCCATGAAACTTTCGGTCCGGCCTCTTTAAGCCCAATCTTTGTGTACTTTGATTTTGGAAGAGTTATCTGTGGTTTTGTGATTCGCTCTTTAACTACAGCGTTTTCGCGGTTGGCTAAGCTTGTGGATGTTTCAAACTCTCCAGCATGCGCATCGTAGGGCGTTTCTACAAACTGCTCTATGAAGTCTGGTATGAGGCTGACAGTGTCTATGGCCACAAAAGCTTCTGTTTCAGCCTTAATCCTTTGGGCTGCAGCCTCCAAGGCTGGCGTGTTTCCACCATGTCCATTCTCGAAGAGTATCCTCTTGAATCCATGCTTTATTAGGCAGACAGCAACTTCATAGGCTATTTGCTCTAAAGTTTGAGGATTCAGCGTTATTGTTCCCGGAAAGTCCATGTGATGCGAAGAGACACCATAATATATTGGTGGTGCCACCAAGGCGCACTGTGCCTTTTCGGCAGTCTTCATTGAAAGCCAAAAGGCGTCGTAGGCATCCGTGTCTAAGGGCAGATGGGGACCATGCTGTTCACAGCTTCCAACAGGCACTATGACGGTTTGGTGCTTCTTAAGAAACTCTTCAACGTCAACCCATGTTAACTCGCCAAGATAGTAGCTTCGCATTTTCATAAGCCTTCGCCCTAAAACTTTTCGTAGTGAACTATCTGTTTTATTGGCCTTCTGCTCCGCGGCGAGGGCGACTCCGCGGGATATCCAACGGGTATTATGGCTACCGGTCTCACGCCCTCTGGAATGCCTAAGATTTTTCTTGCTTCGTCTTCTCTGAAGGCTCCAACCCAGCATGTGCCTAAACCCATGGCGTAGGCGGCCAAGTGAATGTTCTGTATGGCTGCAGCCGTATCCTGTAGGCAGTATAGTGTTCTTCCACGTGTGCCATAGCCTCTTGCAGAGCGCTCTTCATCCGCGCACACGACAATAACAACTGGGGCTTCTTCAATGAAGGATTGGCCTAAAGCGGCTTCAGCCAGTCTCCTTTTGGTTTCTGAGTTGCGGACGATTATGAATTCCCATGGTTGGATATTTCCGGCGGAAGGTGCCCATCTAGCAGCTTCAATTAGTTTTTCAACGATTTCTGGTGATACATCGGCGTCTTTGAAGGCTCTTATACTTCGTCTTCCTTTTATGGCTTCGAAAACGTCCATAATATCACGCATCCACAACCAATATCTTAGGCTGAGCCTTGATAAAATTTTGCAGAACTAATAAAATAGATAGCCAGAACAAATTATTCAGTTATTTGAGAGGTGAAAGCTTTGAACACTGAAGAAATTATGGAGGTAGCCCTAAAACTCGCTGGCCTAACTGAAGTTCCCGAAGACAGTGCCATTTACGTTAAAGGCGAAAACATTCAACGAGTTCTGTTTTGTATAGATGCTGGACCAGCGGAACTTCTACTTGCCAAGCAGTTAGGCTACGACGCTGTCATCGCCCATCATCCAGCTGGTGGATCGGCGGTTCTCGGTTTTCCAAAAGTTTTTAGGAGACACGTCCAGCTTATGGTTGAAGCTGGTGTCCCACGGGAAAAGGCTGAATTGGCTGTAAGCAGAAAATTTGAACAGCTAAGTGTGGAGGCGCACGCAAGGAGTTATGCGCATGCCGTGGATTTTGCAAGGCTTTTGAAGATGCCCTTCATGAATGTACACATGCCGCTGGATGAGATTGGAAGAAAAAGGATGGTTGAGCAGATCAATAAAAGAGTTGGAGAAGAATCTACAGTCGGTGACGTGGTTTCCGCCTTAATGGAGCTTCCTGAATTCAGAAAAGCCTTTACAAAGATTAATGTTTGCCTTGGGAAAGAGGAGAATAGGGCTGGAAAAGTTGTTGTTTCCCATGCAGCAGCCACTAATGGAGGTTATGAAATTGCAAAAACATATTTTGAACACGGCGTCGGCACGCTAATCTACATTCACATAAGCCCCATAGACCTAGAAAAACTGAGGGCTGAGGGTAAAGGAAACCTAATAGTGACGGGGCATATTGCCAGCGATTCGCTTGGTATAAATCCCTTCATCCACGAATTGGAAAGAAGAGGATTATCAGTAACCAAAATTGGAGTTGTGGAAGGCTAGCGAACAACCGGGTTAGCCGGCTCAAAGCTTAAGTTTTACAAAATCGTTAGGCTACGTGGTCCTAATGGAAGAAAAAGAGGACGCATTACGACGGATAGAAGCGAAAGATCTGCCATGGTTTTATAGGTTAATTTTGAAAGTTCCCGGAACAAGCTTCTTGGAAAGCGCTGGCGGAATCTTCTGGGGAGTCTTAATACCAATATTTTTGATGGGGGAATTTTTCTTAAGCCTATATCTTCTTCTCTCCTTTTCTTTCCCAGTAAATGTTATTTTAACTTCCGTTATTCCAGCCGTCAGTTTTGCGTTGTTTGTAAAAATATCCCTTAAAAGATTCATTAACTGGTGGAATGCAACCTTTGGGGAGCCCGGCTTCAAATGGGATGTTGAAAAGGCTGTGGAAGAATACGTTAACTTGCTAAAAAGGAAAAAAGGCGAATATAACTAATTTTAAAGCTTGTCCTATCCTTATTTGGATGTATAAGAAGCTTTAAATTTGATGTTTTGTATCCTATTTTTGGATGATGAATTAGAGAGTCAATAGAGCTGCTTAAGGCTGTGATATGACTCGACGGGCGAACTGACACATTTTCTACAGAAAGCTTATCAGCAAATTTTGCGAATGAGAAAAGAAGCACGTTAGTTTACTAGTTTGGATTTAGGCTGATAGGTTTGCCCAAAAAACTCGTTGAGAAGCTTGATAGGCTTTCCTCAAAGCCGGTAGTCAAATACGGGGTCTATTTAACTGCCGTTATACTTTTCTTTGCCTTAATTTTAATTCCTCCAATTTTGGGCATAATTATCAAGTGGAGCTTCATTCAGGAAGTTTTTGGCGACAGCCAACTTTTGTCGCGTGCGTTGGAGGCTGTGAAAAACTCTTTTGTTATGGCTGTGATGGTTTCGATTTTGGATGTAGTTGCCGGCATTCCTATGGCTTGGCTTATAGCCCGTAGCAGATCCCGATGGATAAACGTTTTGGACACGCTTGCGGATGTCCCATTTATTGTGCCGACAGCCGTGCTTGGCTATTCGCTTCTCCTATTTTGGCATAAACCTGGAGAAATTTCGCCAATTTTTAGCTATTCCCTCGTTTCGCCAGGATGGCTTCTTGTTGCACTACTTCATTTTACGTTTTCATACCCCGTTGTTGTGAGAGTTATTGTTGGCGCACTGTTAGATTATAAGATTGAGTATGAGCAAGCATCAAGAACTTTGGGGGCGCCACCTTTTACGGCTGCCAGAACCGTCACTTTTGGAATTATAAAGCCTTCTTTGATCGCCGCTTTCATCTTAGCGTTTGCAAGGTCTATTTCTGAAACTGGTGCAACCATGATGGTTGCTGGAGCCTTTGAAAACGGACCCATATTTATCCAAAATACAAAGGATACTTATGTCGGAGCAACAGTTTTCGTGAGCCTAATTCTGATAGTTGTTTCATGCCTAATATTTGCTGCAGTCCGCATTCTGGGTGGTAAAATCAAATTGCCAGTGAAGGGAGCGTGGCCTACACTAGAGAGGAAAGTTAGCTATTCTTCGGCAACGTTCGCCAGAGACGGCATCACGCTCTTAATTTTTTTAGCTGTCGTTTTAATTCCGTCACTTTTCGCAGCACTCCCGGCTTTTGAGGCCCTTCCGACAGATATTCTGTCCAAAGCCTTGTCTAGCGTGTACCCTTGGGGCGAGTATTGGCAGAGCCTTATCCTTTCCTACTCGCTTGGGGCGGCGGTCACCATTTTGAACGTCCTTATAGGTTTGCCTATGGCAATAATTGTCGCGCGAAAAAGGCTTGGAAAACCTTCATCAGCCTTAAATGTGCTTGTTGACATCCCAATAATCGTGCCGTCGGTGGCTTTGGGGGTCTCCCTCCGATTCTTCTGGAAAGAGACTCTCGCGTTCATTCCAGACATTTTGCTTCTCGTCTTTGCACACTTGGCTATTACTTACCCATATTTTGTGAGGTCTATGTCTGCAGCCATTGAGAGGATAAGCATAGAATTAGAAGAAGCGTCGAGAACTTTGGGGGCTAAACCTTTAGGCGTTTTCAGAACAATTATATTTCCGTTAACTAAGTATTCGATGTTTTCTGGCGCCATAATGGTTTTCACAAGAAGCGTAAGCGAAACGGGTGCCACTTTGGCTGTTACCCAGCTAAAGACTGCCCCGGTGGTTCTTGTGAACTGGGTTAAGGGAAAAGTTGTAGTAACACCTTTAGAAATTGGTTTAGGTTGCGGTTTCTTAATATTAATCTCCTTCATAATCTTATTAGCCCTAAGGCTTATCGTTAGAGGTAAGGGAAGGTACTAGCATGCCAGATGTGCGCTTGGTCAATGTCACAAAAAGGTTCGGCAAAATTGTGGCCGTTGACAACGTTAGCCTCCATATAAAGGATAAGGAGTATTTTTCAATTCTTGGACCAAGCGGTTGTGGAAAAACGACACTGCTTAGGCTTATCGCTGGTCTGATACAGCCAGATGAGGGTGAAATCTATATAGGCGATAGGCTTGTGAACGACGTCCCGCCAGAGGACCGCGACATAGGTTTTGTCTTTCAGACGTTTGCGCTGTTTCCCCACATGAACGCTTGGGAAAACGTCACTTATGGTCCAAGGGTTAAGGGTTTTGACATGCAGAAAGCCGAAAGAATAGGGCATGAGGTTTTGGAGATGGTTAGGCTTCATGAGCGTTTAGACGCCTTCCCAAGCGAGTTAAGCGGCGGAATGATGCAGAGAGTAGCCGTTGCAAGAGCCCTCGCCGCGGGTGCAAAACTGCTACTCCTCGACGAGCCTTTGGGGCATTTGGACGCTAAAGTTAGAAACGAGCTTAGGTATGAGATTAGGCGAATGACTAAGGATTTGGGGTTAACAGCCATACATGTAACCCACGACCAGTCTGAGGCTATGGCAATATCGGATAGAATAGCCGTTATGAAGAAGGGGAAAGTCTTGCAGGTGGGGACTCCTCGGGAGCTTTACATGAATCCTCAAAGCATTTTTGTGGCGAACTTTATTGGAGGCTCAAACTTTCTAGAAGGCTTCATAGCTGAAACTAGGGGGCGAATGGCTGTTATTGAGATTCGCGGCGGCTTAAGGGTTCAAGCAATTAACAAGGGCATTGGTAAAGGCGAAAGAGTTGTATTAGCCGTCAGACCAGAAACCTTCACCATCAAAAAGGGAAAAAGTACGGATGAAAATGCTATGCTAGGCGTGGTTGAGAGGATGGCTTTCGAGGGAACAAATGTACGATATGAGATTAGACTTGAAAACCAGGATTTGGTGGTTGTTGTTACGCCTTCGCTGGCATGTGAATGGTTTAATATAGGAGAGAAAGTTACCATAAGCTTTCCGCCGGAAAGCGCCCACTTGTTTGTCTATCCAGAGTTGGGCTTAAGGGAGGAGTTGGCCGTTGAGTGAACTAATAAAATGGTTTGAGAAGCGGAGGGAGACGAAAGCCCTAGCAATGATACAGCAGCATCTCGCCATAACAACAAGCATAGTTGAGGATTTGGAAAAAGCCGTTAAGGCAGCAGTGGACGGCAACTCGAAAGAGCTGCAAAACTGTGTGGAAAGAATTGCCAGCGGCGAAAGAGAAGCCGACAGCCTACGCAGAAAAGTGATGGATGAAGTGTCGAGAGGAGAGCTTCCGCCAACAGCCAGAGAAGATATAATGCACCTAGTTAAAAGAGTGGACATGGTTGCAGACTGGAGTAGAGAATCAACAAGAGTTTTAATGGCTACGCCAATGGAGCATGTGCCAGCCTCCATCAAGAAGGAGCTTGTGGAGATGGTTAGAGGCGTAAAGGAATGTGCCACAATGCTTCAAAAATGCATAAACAAAATAATGACAAAGCCGGAAGAAGCCCTTCAAGCGGCTGATGCTGTTGAAAGGGAGGAGGAGAAGGTTGACGACCTACATGAAGAGGCGAGAATATTGTTGGGAAAGGAGAACTTGCAAAGAGCGGGGGTTGCCATCTTGGTTAGTCAGCTTTTCGAAGCTATGGAAATGATTGCAGACGCGTGCGAGGATGCATGCGACCAGGTAAGAGTTATTATGGTTAGAAAGTAAAAGGAATGAAGGGCGGAGATATGGCTGAAATAAGAGTTGACATATCAGAGCTTAAGGCTGAAGGCGGAGACATTGTAAAGGAGCTTGCAGAATTTTTGAAGGAAAAGACGAATGCCGAAGTGAAAACCCTAACTAACGAAATAGTTGTGAAAGGCGAAGAGAAAGGAGTCTCAAAACAGTATTTGAGGGTGCTCCTTAGAAAGTTTCTCCACAAAAACGAGCTAAAAGAGTTTTATAAGGTTATAAGCGGCGAGGAAGGCGCCTTAAAAGTTAAGGGACGGAAATTGCCAGAAGAGGAGTAATCTACCTCGCCTTTAAATGTTCACGCTTTTTCTTTGCAAGGTTCTCCTCTACAGCGAAAACGCAGTGCCTTGCCACATAAACGCTCTTATATGCATCTAACACCTTACCACCTGCCAAAAACTTTTTGGCGTTATCCAGCAAGCTTCGAACTTCAGCCAAAACATCATTGACATTGTCCCTTTTTATTTCCGGGTTAGGCCTCCATTTTGATTTGTCAATTTCTTCTTCTTTAAAGATTAGCCAAAACATGAAGAGGGCGTATTCCAGTTCGGCAGCTACATGCCAAAAATGTTCTGTAAAGGAGTTTTCGTTTCCGCTTTTCAGCGCTAAAAATGATTTTTCCAGGTAGCTGGTTGCGGATTCCAAAGCCCTCAATACCTTGTCGTTAGACGCCATCAATTTCAACCCGCTTTCTGCACAATATATTGTGAAGCTTTTTATCTGTTTCGTAAAAGCCTTCATCTTTCCCCTTTAGAAACAAAGACTATTCCAACCAGTATCAACGCTGTTCCAACAACAAAAATTGGGATGGGCCACTCTTTGAATAGGATTATGCCTAAAACCGTTGCCCCTACTGGTTCGAGCAGCGCCATGGTTGCCGTTTCAAAGGACTTCAAGTTTGATAGAGATGAGAAGTAAAGTGTGTGGGCTAGGGCTGTTGGCAGAACCCCCAAACCCAAAAGCGGAAGAATTAGTAAAATTTCCGTTGGAAACTGCAGTGTTTTGCCTCCGCCAATGGGGCTTAACACTGCTACGGTTATGGCGGCGAAAATGTATATTGGAAGCATCGTGGGCAGTATGGCACTTTGCCCTCGCACTTTCTTGCCATAGCTTAGGTAAAGAGCCTCAACAAAAGCTGCTAGAACGGCTTCTAAATCGCCCTTTAAGCTTGGAGTCCCGCTTGTCGCGGAACTGGTGGAGCTGGCAACAGTGGTTTCCGCATAGGCGATTATGCATACTCCGCCTATGGCTATGGCTATTCCCAAAACCGCAAGACGTGAAGGCTTTAAACCGAAAAGGAAGGACGAGAAGAACATAGAGAAAATAGGCGTGGTGTTAACAAGAACTGTGGCGTTCAAAATCGTCGTATCTTTTACTGCAGATATGAAAAATATGAAGTGCAAGCCGAGGAAAAACCCCAGAAAAACAAGCTTTTTCAAGTTTTTCCAAGCATGGCCCAAGCCACGTGACATTTTAAAGGCAATAATTATCACGACTAGAACTGCGCAAGCGATCATCAAGCGCCAAAAGGCTATTGAAAAAACGTCTAATGTTGGCAAGAATCTGATGAAGATGGACGCTGTTCCAAATAGAATCCCAGCAGCCACCCCTTCCAATAATGTAAATCTTCTCGTCTTCATCTCTGTCAAGCTCATCTGGCATTAGGCTGATAAGCAGCTATTTTTCGACTGATATTTTGCTTTCCCCAGCCTCCTTCTCCACCCTTATGACGTGCTCAGCCTTTTCAGCGAATGCCTCACTGTGGGTTACAGCAATTATTTGTTCCACGGCTTTAAACCTTGAAATGGCTTCTGCCAAGCGGTCTATTGAGCCATCTTCCCTCCCAAGGCTTTCAGTTGGCTCATCAAGCAGTAGGAGGCTTAAGCCGTGACCAGTTCTAGACTGCATAATTAACTGACCAAGCCCGAGGCGGTATGCAAAAGCTATTAGGGTGCGCTCCCCACCCGAAAGGTTTGAAACCTCCCTTTCGACACCTGTCTCGCTTATCACGTATGGCGTGTAAGTCTCATCTATCGTAATGTTTATAGGTGCTCCTTCCTCGCCCACAAGGCTGTCGAGGATTTGCTGGACAAAGTTTTTCAAAACTTTTACAAATTCGCTCCGCAGTTTTGGCTGGATACTTCTATAAGCGTCGCGTATGCTGCCTATAACGCCCAAAAGCTTGTCAAGCTTTTCCATCTCCTCAAACTTTTTCTGAGCTTGGTCTATGCGCTCTTTAATCTCGTCCAACCGCTGCATCATGTCTTTCTTGCGGCTTTCCTTGGTTCGCAGGTCAGCTTCAAGCCTATAATACTGCTGAAAAGCTTGCTCTCTAAGCTTTCTAGCGGTTTCAAGCTGGGATATGTCAAACTTGCCAATTTCCGCCCTTATGCCCTCAAGCTGAGCTCGCAGCGTATTTTCCATTTTCTGCTTTTCGTCAAATTCCCTTGAAAGTTCGGCTAAGGCTTTAGATTCCTCGTTTAAGCGGGTTTTCAAGTCTTCGATTCTAGGCAGCAAAGCCTGAAGGTTGGATATGGCGGAGCTGGCTTTTTCCCTTATCTGCTGCAGTTCCTCGATGTCCTTTTGAAGCTGGCTAATGGTTTTTTGCCTCTCACTGTTTTCTTTCTGTATGCGCTCCACCAAATTGCTCTTATAATCGGCGGTTAGGGGTTGAAGGCAGAGTGGACAACGGTTTTCCGTGGAAAGCGATGAGAGCCTCCGCTGGTCTGCTTGGAGATTTCGGAGAATAGCCTCCTGTTCAGCTTTTAGGCTTGCAATTTGATCGTCAAAAGCTGAAAGGTGCTGCCTTAGGGTTTCAACAGGCTGGTCTGCTGAAACCCCCACTTCTTTAAGCGTTTCCTTGTAGGTGTTTGCCTGCGACTCCATTACGTTTAGCCGCTGCTTCAAATTCTCAATTATTGCCTTTTTCCCCTCAACCTTCTCAGCCAGCGAAGCCAAAGAATCCTCAAGGCTTGTTAGGCTTGCTTGTATTTGGGCTTCCTTCCGCTTGAGGTTCTCCACGGATGTTTTTAGCTCCTCTAGCCTTTTTAGTTTGAGGTCTGCATCCTCCAAAGCCTTCTTGGCTTCACTCAGCCTTCTCGTGGTTTCTTGTATGTCAACTTCCAGCTGGGCGAATTCTCTGGCTAGGCTGTTGTAATCCTCATTGAGCTTTTTTATTCCAACAACATCCGGGTCTCTTTCATATACTCTTTTTTCGCCTTCGTACTCTTTCTGGTAGCCAGCCATGTTGCTCCACGCTGTTTCGTATTCGGACAAGCCGAAAAGTTCGTCTAGGCGTTTTTGCCGCTCTCTTGGTGGAGCGTCCAAAAGCTCTTTTAGGTGTTCTTGGCGAACCCAAACTATTTCGCGGAAAAGCTCCTTCTCCAAGCCCGTAATAGCTTTCAACTGTTCTGCGACGGCGTCGCTTTTCACGCTTGCAATTAGGGTTTCACCTTCAAAGAGTTTTAGCTCGTCGAAGTCTTGGCTTATGCCCTTCCCACGCCTCTTCAAGCCCCTCGAAATGGTGTAGCTTTTGCCGTTGTGGGTGAACTGGACAACAACTTTTCCTGTTTCGGCGCCGTCCCGTAAGAGGTAGTCGTAGCTTCTTCCAAGGGGGTCTCCGAAGAGGGCGAAGTCTATGGCGTAAAGTATGCTGGATTTCCCACAGCCTAAGCCTCCGACAAGGCAATTGAAACCCCTTGCAAAGGGGACTGTAGACTTCACGTGGGAGCGTATATTCTCCAATTGGACAACTTCGATTTTCATTAGAGAAGCTCCTCCAAAATCTGCCTAACCTTTTCGTCCTGCTTTTTGGTTAGGGGCTCAATTAGGTTGACTGCAACCTTGGCGATTTTTTCAGCTTCTTCTGGGCTGTAGCGTTCCGAGAAGATTTGGAGGAAGTATTCGAAGCTTTTCGTTTTCAAATCCTTAATTTCGCTTTCGAATATGGAGCGAACAACAGCCTCTGGAACTTCGCTCTCCCGCAGCAAAACAACAGGATGCACAAGCAGAGCCTTCTCGGCAGCGCCACGGATTTGGGCGACGTCAACCTCTGCACGGCTAGCCTCAACGGGTAAGACGCCCCGCAAAACTGGAATGAGGACAGCGCCTTCTTCGTCGGCGCCCTTCACAAGCTGGACGGCAAGCTCGGTAATTTTCGATGCGGTAACACCGGTGAAATCTTGCTCTAAAATAACAAACTTGCGGGGGGACTCCAATTTTATGAACTGTGGGGCAGCTTCTCCCTTCTCGTTCACTTCCACATAGTAAAAGCCCTTCTCGTTTCCAGCCTCATCATAATTTATTGTTTCAGTGCTTCCGGGATAAACCAGCAACCCATTTTTGAACTTTCCAATGTATGATTTATGAACGTGCCCAGCAGCATAGTAATTGAAACCTTCTGGTATAAGCTCAACAGGGGCTTCAGCCTCTATGTAGGGCGGATTAACCTCCGGAATATCCAGCGCCATATGGAAGATGAAAATATTGAAAAGCGATGGGTCTGGCGTTGGCTTGTTCTGCTCCATAAAGGCTGGAAGCATCTCCTCTGTTTTTCGCCTAGTCCGATAGTTTGGCACTCCATACACGTAACAGCTTTCGGGTTTCCGCCAGCACGCTCCCTCATGCCGTGGCAGATAATAGATAAGCCCAGCACTATCCAACGGGTTAAGAATCGTGCTCGTGACAACGTTTGGCGCCGAGTCGTGGGAACCATCAACAACCAGTACTGGAATGCCAGCTTCTCGCAGTCGGCTGAAGTTTTTTATGGCGTTCTCCAATGTGATGTTGGATGGTCTAGCGTTGTGGAAAAGGTCACCGGCGATTATGAGGAATGATGGTTTTAGCTCGAGGGTTTTGTCGACAAGCTCCCTAAACGCCTTGTCAAAGTCTTCACGTCTCACTTCTAAGCCGTACTGTGAGTAGCCCAAGTGTAAGTCTGCAGCGTGAACAAAGCTGAAAGCCTTCACGCTTCCTCCACCCTTTCAAATTAACTGGACGCATACTCCTATTAACGTTTTAAGTCTGACGCAAACAGAAACATATAAAGAGCAAAAAGCCATTTTAAGCGGTTAAAAGGCGTCCTTGAGATGAGATGCCAAAAATGCGGTGAAGAAATATTCCTTCCCTTTAGATGCCCATACTGTGGAGGCTATTTCTGCGCGGAGCACCGCCTACCAGAAAACCATGAATGCCCAAAAATCGAAATGGCACGAGCACCAACAAAGGAAGAGCAGCCAAAAACCTCACAAACGTGGAAGCCGCTTGAATACACAATCACATACATCCCAATAGAGACTGCCAAAAGGAAAATTCACTTCAGCATCAAGGAAGTCACACACTTGACAGTGGCGGCACTCGTTGTTTTGGGTATAGGATTGTCTCTCGGGATGGCGCCAAACACAATATCAAAAATTGGAGGCGTTCCAATGCTATTCGTATTTGCAGTTCTAGTAACGGTTTCCTTCCTAATCCACGAATTAGCCCACAAATTCGCAGCTCAAAAAAGCGGGTTATGGGCAGAGTTCAGAATAATGCTTTTTGGCTTAATATTAACAGCCATATCCATCGTCTCACCACTCTTTAAAATAATATCCCCCGGAGCTGTAGTCGTTTCTGGATTAACAAGCAGAAGAAACTTTGGGAAAATCTCCATAACCGGTCCATTAACAAACATTTTATTATCCATAGTATTTCTGGCGGCGCATTTCGCCTTTGCTGGCAACTTTTCATATCTTTTTCTATTAAGTTTCGCAATAAACGCTTGGATAGCCTTCATTAACCTAATCCCCTTCGGGGTGCTCGACGGCTACAAAATCTTCCTCTGGAACAAGGGGGTTTGGGCTTCAGCCTTTGCAACAAGCCTAACGTTAACAGTGACGTCCTTCATACTCTTGTAAAAAGCGCGGGGAAGCCAAAACTAAAGAAGTTCTATTGTTACATGCACTTCTTCTGGGACACGGATACGCATAATCCGCCTCATGGCACGTTCTTCAGCGTCAATGTCCACCAAGCGTTTGTGGATTCGCAGCTCCCACTTGTCCCATGTGGATGTGCCCTCGCCACATGGAGACTTCAAAACTGGAACCTTAAGCCTCTTAGTAGGCAGTGGAATAGGCCCTGTCATTTTCACCCCTGTCTTTTCGGCTATAGCCTTAAGCTCTTGGCACACTTCCTCAAGCTTTTTGTAGTCTGTGCTTGTTAGGCGTATCCGCGCCTTCCTAACCATAGGCTAATACTCCAAACCTTCAACCTTTTATATCTTTTAGTAGGTATCCTTTTAGACAATAAACCATAGATAAAAACTTATCGAAACTAAAGTCACGCAACGGAGCGAAAAGAGGGGAAGGATGAAGCTGAAGGTTAAGGGGATAATCATAGACTTGGACGGCACGCTCACAGACTCAAGAGAAGCCTACCTTGAGGCATTAGCAAAAGCCTTAGAAACTTTTGGCGTAAAAATTTTTGACCAAAAATTGGCTTTAGAAATCCCGAGAAGATTGGAGCAGAACTTGCCGATAGAGGGTTTACTGCCAAAAATGAATGTTGAAAAGTTCCTAAAAGCTTACCTTGAAGCCTATTACAGGCTTGCTGAGGATAAGGCAATACCCTTGCCAAATATACATAAAACACTTGAAAAGCTTTCGGGAAAGGCTAGGTTGGCGTTGCTGACAATGCGTTATGTCCCATGCGAAAAAATTAGAAACTGGCTGGAGAAGGTTGACTTAGCCAAATATTTCCAATGCGTCATAACAGCGCTGAACACAAGGTTTCCGAAGCCTTCTCCCAAGGCGCTGGTTGAATGTGCCAAACGGTTGGGCGTTGAAGTAGGCGAATGCGCCATTGTGGGTGACTCCGTAGCAGACGTTAGGGCTGGAAAGAACGCTGGAGCCAAAACGGTTGCAGTTTTGTCTGGAATATTCACAAAAAAGGAATTGGAACAGGAAAAGCCAGACCTAATCATCAATGACATCAATGAGCTTCCAAGTTTTCTTGAGTGAAGAATATTACGGGACATGCAATATGGTTGAAAATTACTTAAGAATGTTATAGAAGCAACCATAAATAAAGCTTAATTAAAACCTTAAACTTAGTATTAGAACGGAGAGGGCTTCGAAAACAATGAATTTCATTGAGACGTTGCTGTCTGAAAAGCTTAAAAGCAAAAACCCAATGCTAGATCTTTTCGGAGCTGACCGCAAGGTTTTGCAGATAGCATGTCAAGATTTCACAAACTACTTGAAGGTTTACTGGAACCTGGTGGGCAAAGAGGCAAACGAGTTCGAGCTTGTTGACAAGCTGGAGGAATTCTACCAGAAAGAGCCCAAAGAGTTTGAAGAGTTTGTGGACTTGTGGACTGGGATATGGCTGAGAAAGTGGGGTGAAAGGGTAAAACTCCTAATAGGCAACGAGGAAGCCCAAAGATGGAACAAGGTGACAAAAATCCTGAACAATGCGGAACCCATATGGAGGAGGCTAACAAACCGCAGAGAGATGCAAGAAGTCGTCATATCAACGCTTATCAAAAACGGGGAAATATGCGGCACATCAATATTAGCTGAAAATCTCCTAAAAATGGAACTGGGCGAAAACAAACGGAAATATACAAGCGACCAAGAACAAATACTGAACATTGTAAACAACACATTGCGCAAAGCCAGAGAACTAACAAGAAGCAAAGGACCGCTTATATTCGTCAGAATTGATAAGGGCTACTATAATAATAACGAGTTTTAGCGGATTCTTTCTCTATTAAGGTTTTTAGTTTGCCAAGAATATCGCCTGATGGTGGTTGAAGCCCCGTAGCCGCATGCGGCACATCGCTTTTTGGAAACGTTGTAGGCTCTCCTTCCACAACGTCTACAACGTATATGAAGCGTTTTCCCAGCGCGTTTTCCAAAGGATGGTGTTCCCTTTCCCAAGTTTTTCACCTAGGCGGCGGCGATATTAGGACAACGTTGTCTCCGCGGACTATTATTAAGCCAAGCTTCTTCGTGTTTTCAGCGTCTGTTGTGTCTTCGGTTTCCTCAAGAACAAGGTTTAGGTGTTGGTCGAAGCCCTTCAACCTACCTCTAAGGTTTTTTCCACCCTTCAACCTTACAAGCACTATTTTCCCAAGGTTTTGCTCGAGGATTTCTGTTGTCATCTCGCTCATTAGGCAGACCTCAATTAGACATTTATCCTTTTTATACTTAAACTTATACCATTTAAACCTATCTAAACAAGAAGCGAAAAACCATGTCGAAAAGGGGTAAGAGACACTTTCTAAGGGATAAAGAGGCAAAGAAGCTTTTAGAAAATGCCTCAAGAAGGCTGAAAACAGCGTTGGAGGAATGTTTTAGCGGCATGCCAAAAGTGGAAGTTGTTGAAGTGGATTTTGGCGAGGTCTACCTCTTAAACAGCGAGCCGGCACTTTTCAAAAGCGGGGAACAAATTTACCCAACCTTGCTTTTCAAGGAAGTTTTTGGCTTTTTGCCTAAAGTTGTTGTGGACATGGGGGCTGTTCCCCACGTATGTAATGGTGCAAATGTGATGGCTCCTGGAATTTTACGCTTTGAAGGAGAATTTGTGAAAGGCGACATTGTTTTAGTTGTGGACGAGAAATATGGGAAGGCTATTGCCATCGGCGAAATCCTCTACAGCGCAGATGAAATGGTTAAGGTTAGGCATGGCGCTGTAGTTAAAAACATTCATTATGTCGGAGACAAAGTCTGGAAAACCATAAAGGGGTTAGCGAGCACATAGCGAAAGTTAGCCTAAATCCATATTCAAGATTCATAAACCTATTAATAATCAATCCATATTTTAGGTCTGGAACACCGCTCAATAAGGAAACGCTTAAACTCTTAAAAGGGGTAAATAGGTATAAGAGGCGAATAGAGAGGAGAAGTTTGCCGGGTTTAGGTGAACTCTTCCGCAAATACAAGAAGGAGGAAAAGGGAGAAACGCCGAAAACTGAGGTTAAGGAGAAGCCCGGCAAAACCTTCTTGAAAGCTATGCCCCTCCGAGACCTATCCGACTTGGACGTTGTTAAGAAGGAGGTGCGCTCCGGAAACATTTTGATTCTTAGAATAACTCCCCTTGCAAATAAGAGCGTAGATGATGTTAAGCGGGCTGTCAACGAGTTATGCGAGTTTATTGAGTCTGTTGGCGGGGACATCGCCCGCCTAGGCGAGGAACGCGTTGTTATTTGTCCGCCTAACGTGAAGATTTGGAGAGAGAAAACTCCAGTAGCAAGCGAGCCTATAACTACAGCAGCCTAATGGTTTCCATAACCGCTGGCGCAAAAGTCTGAATTCCACACTTTTTCTCTATAAAACTGGATATGCTGGCTATTTTGGCTCTTTCACCATGGCAAACTATAACCCTTTCTGGTCTAGGCTTAAGATGCGTCACATAGTTTATTATTTGCCGCCTGTCAGAATGCCCAGAAAATCCTTCTATGGATTCCACACGCATACGCACTTTAACAACGCTCATTTTGCCCTCGCTGTCAATCATTGCCACCTCGTTTATGCCTTTTTGAACACGTCTTCCCAAGGTGCCCTCAATCTGGTAGCTTACAAAGATTATGGAGTTCTTCTCGTCTTCTGCTAGGCTTTTGAAGTACTCTATTACTGGTCCGCCTTCAAGCATGCCAGACGTGGCCATGATTATGCATGGCTCTCCTTCAATCACGTTTTGTCTAACACTTGGATGCTCAACAACAGTGAAGTAGTCCGACTCAAAGGGGTTTATCCCATCATGGAGGATGCTGTTTCGCACTTCCCTACCCAAATACTCTGGATAAGCCGTGTGAATTGCCGTAGCCTCTGAAATCATACCTTCAATGAAGACTGGAGCCTCCTTCATTAAACCCCGCTTCATGTAACCATCCAAAACAAGCATTATTTCTTGTGCTCTGCCGACCGCTGGCACTGGGATAAGGACTTTGCCCTTCTTCTCTAGAGTTTCGTTAACTATCTTTGTTAGGCGTTCCTCAGCTTCAACCCTTGATGGCATAACGTCTTCAGGACCACCATAGGTGCTTTCGGTTATGACGGTTTCAACCCTTGGGAATTCGGCTGTTGCTGCCTCCAAGAGCATTGTTCGTGCATATTTGTAATCGCCTGTATAAACAATGTTGTGTAAGCCTTCGCCTATGTGCAAATGTATTATCGAAGAGCCTAAAATGTGCCCAGCATTGTGCAGTGTTAGCCGAACATCTGGGGCTATGTCGGTTACAACGCCGTAACGTAGCGGAATTGTGTGGAGGACGCACTCTCGAACATCTTTCTGGTCGTAGGGCGGGATTATGCCTTGCTTGCTGGCTACATCCAGATAGTCAAGTTGGAGCAGTGTCATGAGGTTTGATGTTGGCGCTGAACAGTAAACGGGACCTTCATAACCGTACTTGTATAAGAATGGCACCAAACCACAGTGGTCTAGGTGGGCGTGGCTTATAACAACAGCGTCCAGCGAGTCTATTTCGAAGGCTGGATGGTCAAACCTTGGGAAAGCCTCAAAAGGCTTTGAAGAGCCAGGATTTATGCCGCAGTCCAAGAGGATGTTGCTTTCCCTTGTCTGCACCAGGAAGGCTGAACGCCCAACCTCCTGAACCCCGCCCAGGGGCGTAATCCGAATGTCTCCAACCTCGAAGACTTTTGGTCTGAAGATTCTCTCGCCGAAAAGGCGGAGGTTCCGCTCCCTTTCCTTGCTTTCAGAGTGAAGATAGTGCCGCATATGCGCAATTATCTTGGAGCGGAGCGGCGGACTTCTTAAGACGTGGGGGCGCCACTTGGTCCTCTTTATAATTTCTTGGAGAACGGTGCCATTTTTTCCTATGACGAGCCCGGGCTTTTTGGCTTCAATGATTATTTCGCCTAGGGTTGGGTCAAAGTATATGTCTGTAACTTCAGCCTCTTGTGGGATTATTTCGCGGGCTAATTTTTCAGCTTCCTTTTCTGGAAGCCTCACAGAGGGGTCTGAGCGGACAACAATTCTTTTTCTTATGACGTTGACTATGTCTGCGATTAGGCTGCTCTGCTCCACAAGGATTTCTGGTCTTTTGGCGTAAACCGCCAGCATTGGACCTTCATATTCTACTCTTGTGACTTCTGCCTCTTTTGGAACATGCTCGAGTATGTATTTGCTTATTTCGATTTTCTCTCTTTCAGTGTTGGGCGCCAACTTTAAACTTCCCTTTTAATTTGCCGCTAAAAGTTTCTTCTTCTCCTCCTCTGTCAGCTCTCTATAACCCTTAGCGTCCACAACAGCCACATTGAAGCTGTCCCCGCTGGCAGTGTCCCTTTTCATTGCTGAGTCGACAGCCCTAACGATTATTGGTAAAGCCTCAGCCACTGTCATGCCCTCGCGAAACTTGTCTTCTAAGACACCGTAAGCTATTGGGGAACCAGAACCTGTGGCAACGCACTTCTCCTCTGTTAGGCTTCCGAAGGGGTCTATGGAAAACACGTGGGGACCAGTGTCGTCGACGCCTCCGATTAGGACTTGGGTTGCCAGTGGTATGTATCTGGCTGAGAAGAGGAGGTTTGCCATAAGCCGTGCTGCTGAGCTTATGGGCATCGGTCGCCCCATATTCAATTTGTAGAGTTGGGCGTTAGCCGTTAAGATATCCACTGTTCTTTGGGCATCTGCCACTGTTCCAGCTATAGTCATTGCCATGTGGTCGTCTATCTTGTAAATTTTCTTCCCATGTTTATGGGCTACATAGAATCCCATAGTTACACGGGTGTCCGAGGCGAGGATTACCCCGTCTTTGCAGACAACCCCTATGGTTGTAGTTCCCTTTAACGTCAACTTGTCAACTACGTTGCTGTTTGACATTTACGCATTTCTCCCAAAACCTAAACACATCGCAAATTACTTCGCTAGGAAGTAGCATCATGTAATCACAGCCATGAGACTTATTAATATTACGCTTCAAAAACTAATAAATCACACTTCTTTCGGTTTATTGAATGGTCAGCTCAAGCTGCTGTTTTTGTGAAAAGGGTTTTAAGTGTTAATGCGCCACTACCTTAGGTGGATAAGCCTTTAACAGTGGTTGATTTGCCTTTAAAGCACCATTGGATGCAGCTTCCAAGAGAGGTTATCGTTGGAGAAGGCGTAATAGAAAGGGTTGCAGAAATATCTCGAAGACTGGGCTTCACAGAATCCGCACTAATAATCACTGGGCATAAAACTCATGATGTCGCTGGGAAAATTGTTGAGGAAACCCTTGAAAAGGAAGGAGTAGAAGCAAAAACCCACATTGTAGAGTCAGCAACAATAAAAAGTGTGGAAGCCGTTGAGGAGAGGATTAGAACCCTAAAGCCTCAAGTGGTTTTCGGCGTTGGCGGAGGAACAAAAATTGATGTGGCAAAGCTAAGTTCAGCCCGCCAAAAAGTGCCCTTTATAAGCGTTCCAACAACGGCTTCCCATGATGGGATTGCAAGCCCGCTTTCATCAGTTAAAGGTCTTGAAAAACCCTTTTCTGTTATGGCTCAAGCTCCAATAGCCATAATCGCAGACACAAACATAATTGCGCAAACACCCCACCGTTTTATTGCAAGCGGATGCGGCGACGTCATCGCCAAATTTACAGCTGTAAGGGATTGGAAACTGGCGTACATGGATAGGAACGAGTATTATGGGGAGTACGCCGCCAGCCTAGCCCTAATGAGCGCAAGACTTGTAATGCGAAACGCCAGCCTCATAAAACCCCAAAACGAAGAAGGACTGCGGGTGCTCCTTGAAGCCCTAATAAGCTGTGGTGTAGCCATGAGCATTGCTGGAAGCAGCAGACCGTGCAGCGGCTCTGAACACTTGTTCAGCCATGCCCTAGACATGATTAAGCCTAATAATTCCCTCCACGGCGAGCAATGTGGCGTAGGAACAATTGTTATGGCTTATCTACATGGCGCAAATTGGAGACATATAAAGGAAACGCTGAAAACTGTTGGGGCTCCGACAAACGCTTACGAGCTCGGATTATCCAAGGAGGATGTTGTTAAAGCCTTGTTTATGGCTCCTTCCATAAGACCAGAACGCTACACAATTCTCAACAAGCTGAAACTGAGCATTGAAGAGTGCGAGAGAATTGCGAAAATAACAGGGGTTATTTAGGCTTTTGCTTTCGGCTCTGCCCTAAAGGTTTCCGTGAACTTCACCGCAGTTATTTCTGGGAAAAACTTCTGTATGTCTAAGGCAATGCCACGTTTTGCCACCTGAATCCCTTCTAAGTAGAAGGCTTCTTCAGGCATTTCTATGCTGACATTTTTCGCCTTGATGGTGAACTTGAACTTTTCAGCCTCAACGGCTGGTATTCTGCGATGGATTAGGGCGGCTATTTTCTCTTCAGGCGTTTCAAGCTTCTTTTTAACTGTAACCTCATAAACCAGTGTTTTTCCAGCCAGCGGAGGGTTAAAGTCCAAAAGGACACGCCCAGCCCCGATAGCCCTAACAACAGCCATTTTACCATCATATTCTAGGCGCATTCCAAGGGTTGGGGTTATACCCTTAGCCGTAAGATGCCGTAGGGGAACACGCCTAACCTTCTCCGGGTCCCTTGCTCCGAAGGCTTTTTCGGGCGGGATTTCAACGGTTTCGGTTTTTCCAACCTCCATGTTTGTTAGGCTTTCATCTAAAGCTTTAAGAACCCAGCCTTCGCCTATAACGACAAGTTTTGGCTCGTAGATTTCGCCTTCCTTGTATAGGCGCTCTTTTTTTGCTACCTCTTCAATTGTTGTGTCGAAAACCTCACCTGTCTCCTTCACTTTGGCAATGTAATCCAGCAGTATGAAGTCGCCCTTTTGCAAAGCCATTTCACATCATCTTCCAAGGCATTTGCCAAACTAAGCTTAAAGCATCAATAAAAGCTTTATCTAAACTAATCATGCTTACTGCTATGATTTTGAGCCAAACTTTGCCGCACAATTAACCACAGGCCGGCAACTTGCGTGTTTCCCCAAATTTTATTATATCTAAACGCCAAAAGCAAATTGGAAAGGAGAAAGTTGTAAATGTTAAAGGATGCACAAGAAGCCGTTAAAAGGATTTCCTATGAGACTCATAAAAAGGAGGTTTTCACGTCAAGCTTCTTCATAACGCTGTTAGCGGAGCAGGTGGGGCAGGTGGCGGAAAAGTATATGGAGGGTGGCAGACATGCCAAAGATATAGAAGTTGACATTGCAGACATTATTGTGGTTAGCCTAGCCTACCTAAACTGGCTTGAAAAGAACGCTACAGAAGCCTTCAAAAAAGCCCTTGAGAAACATGAAAGGGCGATAAGGAAGTTTGCTGAAAAAGGCAAAAAGTGAAAGCAAACATGAAGAGCAACAAGAAAGACAGAATGTATAGCGAATGCTTTAAAACAATTAAGGAAAACTTAAAGGGAAAATCCCTAACGGAGAGAATGGCTGTTATATGTGATGTTTTGAAGGCTAAAATTCCATACTATTTCTGGGTTGGATTCTACATACCAAAAGAGGAGTGGCTGGAACTGGGACCATCAGAGGGTCCACCAGCATGTGCAAGAATCACCTACACTGGTGTCTGTGGGAAATGCGCAAGAAGCGGAAAAACCATCATTGTGCCGAACGTTCACGAGTTTCCCGGGCACATCGTTTGCGACCCGAGGTCTAGGTCTGAAATAGCCGTCCCAGTCTTTGACGAAAAGGGTGATGTTGTGGCTGTTCTTGACGTTGACAGCGACGAGTATGATAGTTTCGATGAAACGGATAGGGAGTGGCTTGAGAGGATAGCGAAACTCTTAACTTCAACCAACATTGAGTAAAGGACTGTTTCAGCAGGAAACCCGTAATGGGACATAGCTTAGTGAACACGAAAAACGCGTATGTGGCTATTCTCCTCCTCGGAATAGTAAGCCTTCTGGGGGATGTTGTCTATGAAGGTTCACGAGGCATTGTTACGCCATACTTGGAATTTCTGGGGGCGTCTGCCTTTGCAATAGCCTTTTTCGGCAGATTTGGAGAATTTTTGGGATACTTCCTAAGACTTGTAAGCGGAAGACTCGCAGACACCACGAGGGCTTACTGGATTTTCATATTCTTGGGGTATGGGCTTATTGTTTCGATTCCACTTTTGGGGATAGTGGGGATGTGGCAAATAGCGGTAATTTTGGTGCTTCTTGAAAGAATTGGTAAAGCGGTAAGGTCGCCCTCAAGGGACGCCGTACTTTCAATTGTAAGCCGCGGGGTTGGAACTGGAAAAGCCTTTGGAATCCATGAACTCCTAGACCAGATAGGTGCAATTTTAGGTCCCCTTATTGTGGCGGGTTTAATGTTTTACACCAGCAACAATTACAATCTGACCTTCAGCCTTCTATCATTACCCTTCATCATGCTTTTGGCATTTTTAGCCTACACATACAAGAGGATTGGATGGAAGAAAGCCTCCGAGCCAGCTGAGGCTAAGCCAGAAAAGGCTGGAGAAAAGCTTGGGAGAGCCTTCTATTTTTATACTTTTGCTGTTTTGCTGAACACTGTTGGGCTTATACCCTTCGAGCTTATACTACTTAAGGCTACAAAGATACTAGAGCCGACAAACCAGTTGTGGATCGTCCCCCTAATCTACACACTGATACAGGGGGTGGATGCGCCAACAGCACTGTTTGCGGGATTTGCCTACGACAAGTTCAAGATTAGGGTTTTGGTGCTTCCATTTATCCTATCTGTTGTTCCAACATTTTTTGCTATGGCTAACTCGGACTTGGCAATGCTGGTTGTTGCCGCAGCATTTTTCGGTCTAGTTTTAGGAATGCAAGAATCCATTTATCGGGCGGCTGTTTCTGGCTTTGCTCCAATTTCTTTGCGGGGAACAGCCTATGGCGTATTTAACACTGCTTATGGCGTTGGCATGTTAGCCAGCGGAGCAGTATACGGTTTAATGGTAGAGCTGGACATTCCATATTTGGCGGTAATAGCCTATGTTCTTGTGACACAAGCCGCTGCGGTGGTTCTGCTTCTTAACGCACACTCAAAAACTCAAACACGAGGATGAGAAAAAGGGTTTAAAACTTACGAGACAATTTTAACGTGGCGGTGGAATTGGCTTCCAATGAAGAATCCAAGGTTTTGGACGTGCTTGAGAAGGTCAGCAAGTGCGTTGTTAACATCAGCACGATAAGGCTGATTCATGACGTATTCTATCAAGTCTTCCCAGTTAAGGGCATGGGTTCAGGAACAATAATAGACAGCGAAGGCCACATATTGACGAACAACCATGTTGTTCAAGGCGCGGAACGTATAGCCGTCACGCTTTGGAACGGCGAGGTTTTGAACGGACGCTTGCTTGGAACATGCACAATCCACGACATAGCCGTTGTTAAAGTTGACAGGAAAGGCTTGCCCTATGCTGAGCTTGGCGATTCTGACAAGTTAAGAATTGGACAGCGTGTTTACGCCATAGGGAACCCCTTCGGGCTGGCGGGTGGACCAACAATAACTTCGGGTGTTATAAGCGCCTTAAACCGGACAATAGAGTCTAAAAATGAGCTTTTGGAGAACCTTGTTCAGACGGATGCCGCCATAAACCCCGGAAACAGCGGCGGACCACTGGTGGACATCAATGGAAAGGTTGTTGCCATAAGCACAGCGATTATCCCCTTCGCCCATGGAATAGGGTTCGCCATTCCAATAAATTCAGCAAAGAAATGCGCGTCGGAAATCATATCGAAAGGGGTGCATGCCCGCCCATGGCTTGGGATAATGGGTTTAAGCCTAACAAAGGAGATTTCCCGCTATTATGGAATACCATTGGATGAGGGCGTTCTGGTGACAAGGGTTGTTGAGGGAAGCCCAGCCTATGAGGCTGGCATAGTGGCTGGCGACATAATACTCGCCCTAGACGATGTGCCCGTAACGCGGATAGAGAAGCTTTTGGGCGAAATTCACAAGAAAAGGGCTGGTGAAAAAGTAAACCTAACAGTCTACCGGGATGGATTTGAGTATTCCATTGAGGTTATTTTAGCTAAGGCGCCGTAAAGTTGATGCTCTAACACTAAAATGTTTGTCTGTGTAGTGTTCGATTTTCGAGCGGAAATTATAAATTGGCTAGGTAATAATAAAATGTAAACGCTTTGAAATTTAACTAGTCCATGTGTATGGGGGAGGCTGATGAGCACACATGCAGAAGAACTGAAACTGCGTTTGATGACTATAGAGCTCCTTCGAACAGCCAAATACAAGCGGAACATCACTTATCGAGAATTGTCGGCGAAGACTGGTTTGCCGGTAACTGTTTTGAGTCGATATGCGAAAGGGCATGTTTTGCCCAACACTGCCAGAGCAAAACAGCTCTGGAAAGTCCTGTCAAAATTTGTCGGTTTGGAGAACGAACTCCGCAACAGGATAAGGTTTAATGAGGATGGCTATTTTGACAATACTGAGATTATTGGCGACTTTAACATTTTACAGCAGGCGGCTAATCATGCGCTTGCAAATTTTGCTGGAAAACGTGTCACAAAAGTGTTCACGGCGGCAGTTGACGGGATTCCTTTGGCGACTATGGTGGCAAATGCTCTGGGCGTAAACTTGGTCATAGCCAAAAGAAGCAAGGAGGTCGGCGTAAAAGAGTTCCTTGAGGAAACCTATGTGCTTAGGGATTCGGGCGTGACGATTACGCTTTATGTTCCTAAAGATGCTATTAAAAAGAGGGACAGCGTCCTAATAGTGGACGACATGATAAAAACTGGCGAAACGCAGGCAGCCCTCGTTAATCTTGTTCGTAAGGCGAAGGCTGAAATTTCAGGGGTTTTCTCCCTCATAGCCATAGGCGACGAGTGGCGGAAACGGTTGAAGCTGCCAGAAGAGTGCCCAATAGAGGTTGTAACCTACATTAAGCCCCCAACACCATGACGCTTGCAGTCCTTCCTAAGTGGGCAAATGCTGCACTTTTCCTTTCTACAATAGTCCTTGCCCAAACGTAGCAGTGCGGTTTCGAAATTTATGAAGGACTTGTCTGCTACAGCGTTTTCGCTCCAAAAATCTTCGAGTTGCTGCAAAACATCTTTTGGCGCTTTTTCATCAATTATTCCAAGGTTTTTAGCCGCCATCACTACAAGGCTTGTTGGCTTCGGCTTGGCTTTCTCCCATATATCGCGGAGTTCCCTTAAGAATATGCTGACTGTTACGTCACCGACGCCCTTCCCCAAGTTTTTAAGCTTCGCCTCCAAATCCGCATGGTCGCGGGCTTCCTCATAAATTTTGGTTAATTTGCCGCCGTAATTCTCCATCAAGTTTCGCATTACCTCAAGGAGCTTGTCAGCTGTTTTGAAGTCGTAACGCGTGTAGCTTCCCTCGTCAAGAATCCTCACTAAACCATCCCAACCGGTTTCCAAAATCTTTTGGGGTGTTAAGACGCCATACTTTTCAAAGCACTTGTAGGTTTTTATGACAGAGGTTTCGGTTATCGGCGCGCCGAAAAGGATGGAAGCCAAAAACCACTTGAAAATCTCCTTCTCCCTTCGGCTTTTTAGGTCTATACCCAAAATTTCCGGATACCGCATCCCAAACTTTTCAACAAGGGTTTGGAGGCTTTCCCTCTTCAAAACTTTAATTCACCACCGTCTTGCGTGTGTTCAACAAGATTTATACTCTTACTGGCATAAACGGTTAGCGGATGCAAAAAGGGTGGAGGAAAACCGCAAAAATGCGAACTATAGTGTGGCGCAACGGCACAGTCGTAACAATTGACCAGATGAAGCTCCCCCACAAAACAGAGTTTCTGGAACTGAAAAGTTGCAGCGAGGTGGCTGAAGCCATAAAAACAATGAAGATTAGGGGAGCACCGCTAATCGGGGTTGCCTCAGCCTACGCTTTGGCATTGACAGCCTACCATTCAAAGGCTAGGCGAAAAGAAGAGCTTATTAGTGAGTTGGAAAGGGCAGCGGAAACACTGCGAAAAACCAGACCTACCGGTGTTAACCTATTCTGGGCTGTTGACAGAATCCTAAACAAGGCTCGCGCCTTCCGAGGAAATGTTGAAGAGTTAGCCGCCTTTGTCGTTGAAGAGGCGAACAAGATAGCCGACGAGGACGTTGAGGCAAACCGTTCAATGGGAAGGCATGGAGCCACCCTAATCAATGATGGCGACACTGTGCTGACGCATTGTAATGCCGGAGCATTAGCCACAGTTGATTATGGAACAGCCCTCG
>Ga0207433_10001194_pt1 | contig 56868 bp, 50 predicted proteins | sample YelNatPaOPGAMG01_FD_187559 | JGI IMG/M metagenome (GOLD analysis project Ga0207433, IMG submission 187559) | Hot spring thermophilic microbial communities from Obsidian Pool, Yellowstone National Park, USA - OP-RAMG-01 (SPAdes) (version 3) | ecosystem: Environmental > Aquatic > Thermal springs...
TTACAACCGCTTGAACTTGAAATAAAGGAATTCGCGGAATAAAATAATCGGCGTCATCCTGAGCGAGTCAGACGAGCGAAGGATCTCGATCAAGTACGACAGAGATTCTTCACCTTCGCTGCGCTCAGGTTCAGAATGACGCCAAAACAAGGAGAATTCCTTATGGACAAAAAAAAGTTTACCAAGCTTTCCCCCGCGCTCAAGAAACTCATCGTCCCGGACACCAGGAAATCCGTTGGGGAGCTGGGCAAGAATATCAAAAAGGCAAAAACTCCAGTTTCCGCTTACGCTGAAGCTACACTTAACCACTGTAACGGCGGCGCGACCATGCAGGCCGCCCTTTGGCTCAAAAATCATCTCGATAACGGCGGCAAGCTGGTCGTGACCCTGGCCGGAGCATTAAGCTCCTTCCAGGTCGGCGTTATGCTAGCCGAACTCATCCGCAAAAACAAGGTGCACCTTATTTCCGCCACTGGAGCCAACCACGAAGAATCCTATTACCGCTACGTGGCCCATTCCCATTACGCTTACATCCCCCGCTATACCGAACTGACACCGGAGCAGGAAGCAGAACTGCGTGACGCGGGCCTACGCCGCATTACCGATACCTTTTTGCCTGAAGAAGAGAGCGTCAGGATAATGGAGCCTCACCTGGTCAAGATGTGGAAGGAAGCGGAAGAAAAAGGCGAAAGATATTTCCCGCACGAATACTTCCGCCGATTGTTCGCGGAAAGACTGATCAAGCCCGACCCACAGGCTAATCCAGCCGATTGCTGGGCATACGCGGCGTATGAAAAAAACATCCCCATAATCGTCCCCGGATTTGAGGATTCCACTATGGGCAACATCTTCGCTAGTTACACTTACGACGGTCCGCTGAAGAAGAAAGGCGACCTTGTCTTGAGCGGCAACGTGATGAAGACTGGCGTGGAATATTTTAATTTCCTGTATGACTGGTACATGAAAGAGTCCAAAACCGCTCCGCTCGCGTTCCTTCAGCTTGGCGGTGGCATCTCGGCCGACTTCCCTATCTGCGTGGTCCCCTCGCTCAAGGACGATATGCGCCAGCACGGCAAAGTGCGCGACTGGGCCGGATTCATAGAGATCGGCTCCTCCCCGATGTCCTATGGCTCCTATTCCGGCGCGGGCGGCAAGGAAAAGATAACCTGGGACAAGCTTTCCACCAAGAGTTATTACCAGATAATCCAAAGCGACGTGACCGTGGTCTTCCCCTGGATCGCCGCGGTACTGCTCGGACTGTAAACGATAATATCAAAACCCTCTCCGGACTTGGAGGGGGTTTTTGTTTGTCATAAAAAATGACAAACTCCGCAAAACCTTAACGGTCAAGCGGAGTCTATCGAGGGTAGGCTTTTCCCATATTGCGAATATCACTTTTAATGCTTTTTTCAAGGCTAACCGCCTGTCTGGCTTTTCGCTAAAAATCTTGAAAAGCCTACCCGGCCGTTACTGCCTTTTGCATCTGTTTTCTGATTACTCCTTTCATCTTTAGCATACACCATAGAAGACGGCAGTCAATAACAAAAACTTCAGTGAAAATAAAAGGGATTTTCCGACGAGTGGATAAATCAAAACTGCCACGGCCTTAAGCAGGTAACATGGCAGTATCTTAGTCAAGGAATGAGGGATTTTTGCAGTAATCCAAAACGCTTAGTAATCCCTTAATTTATTGATATTAATATGCTCGCGGATCCGCTCTAGGGCCTTGCTCTCAATTTGCCGGATGCGTTCCCTGGTCACGCCGAATTCCTCGCCTACTTCTTCTAGCGTGTGCGTAACGCCATCTTCCAGTCCGAACCGCATCTTCAGGATCTTCTGCTCGCGCGGATCCAGGTCTTTAAGGATATCCTGCACGTATTCGCGCAAAATCTGCCGGCCCGCCACCTCGTTCGGCTTGGTCGTGTCTTCGTCAACAATGAAATCGCCCAAATAGGAATCCTCGTCGTCATTTTCACCCACGGGCGCGTCAATGGATACAGTCTCTTGCGAGATCTTTTTCAGATGGTAGACTTTCTCCACTTCAATGCCCATTTCCGCGGCGATCTCTTCGGGTAACGGCTCGCGTCCAAGATCCTGCACCAGTTGACGCTCGGCCTGCGCGTATTTGTTCAACGTCTCCACCATATGCACGGGAATACGGATGGTGCGGCTCTGGTCAGCCAAAGCGCGAGTAATGGCCTGGCGGATCCACCAGGTCGCGTACGTGGAGAACTTATACCCCTTACGCCAGTCGAATTTTTCCACGGCGCGGAACAGCCCCAAATTTCCTTCCTGGATCAGGTCCAGCAGCCCCAGATTCCTGCCCATATATTTTTTGGCGATGGAAACGACAAGACGCAGGTTCGCTTCGGTCAGCTTCTTACGTGCGGCGGCATCCCCCTTTCCTATTCTCTTGGCCAAGTCTATCTCCTCTTCAGCGGTCAAAAGCGGCACCTTGCCTATTTCCCGCAGGTACATCTGGATGGAATCGTCGTAAATATCGCCCAAATCGAACGCATCCACCATCTCTTCGGCCGGCTTCTTCTTAGCCTTGCCGGCCTCGGGCTTCTTCTCTTCCGGCTTGTTCTGCTCCCAGACGCTGGCCACTTCCTGATCCACTATTTCCACACCGCGCTTTTCCAGGGCGTCCATTACCCGCTCCAGCCCCGGAATATCATCTTCTAAATGCGGCAGCGCGTGCAGAATCTCGGCCTCAGTCACGAAACCGCGCTCCAGGCCTTTAGCCATCAGCCTTTTAAGCGCCGCTTCCGTGTCCGCTCCGGCTTCAGGCAATTGCAAAACCTGCTGCTTGGGAGCAGTTTTTGCAACTTTCTTTTTCGGCCGGACAGCTTTCTTTGCCGCGGCTTTCTTGGCTTTCTTTGCCGCGGCCTTATGCTGTTTCTTTTTCTTGCCAACTACATTTTTGGCCTTTTTCTTAGGCATAGTTCCCCTTAGGATTATTAGGATTATTTGATGAATGATAAACGGAAAGATATTCAGATCAAATTTTCGTATTCCATCCGCTTGGCCGCGAGTTCCGCGAATTGCCGGTTTAACTCCATTAATTTGGCCTTATCGGAAGCGGTTTCCGCCTTCTTGATATCCAAATTCAGCTGCTGCTGCTTGCGTTTGATGCCGCCGAGCCGCAACAGGACAAGATCTTTTCGCAATTGTTTCTTGACATCATCTTCACTTTTACCAAGTTCGCCTAATAATGATTCTACCATAAAAACCGCCTCTTTGGCTAGTGATGATTCTTGACAGGCCGGCTCGGTCCCTACCCCGGCCAACATCGGTTCGACCAATTCGCGGATCTCAGAATTCTCAAAATCCTCCGGTTCGGCCTGGGCTTTGGCTTCGGCCAAAAAGTCCGGAAAATAAAGCATCCCTCCCAGCACCTCTTTTTCCAGGACCGAACTTGACATCTTCAGGGCCACCTGGTTCTTTTCAGAAGCAAGTGATCTTTGCGGCTTGAGTTGTTCCCTAATCACCCGCTCTGAAACGCCATACTGTTGGACGAGTTTTTTTAGATAATGGTCCTGCTCCAGTGGGTCTTGGATAAAACCAAGCAAAGGGATGACCTGTTCGCTCAAAAAATGCAGCTGGGACACGCTGTCTTTCGGCGCCTGTGCCTTAGCCAGATCCATATAGAAATCCACGAACCATTCGGCCTCGCGCACGGCCTTCTCCCACAACCCGGGACTCTTTTTAATCAATTCGTCCGGGTCTTTTACGGCCTTTAGCGTGACAACTTTGAGCCTAAACCCCCGCCTGAGCGCCAGCTCGCCCGCGCGGCGGCTCGCGGCCAGTCCCGCGGAATCCGCGTCAAAGCAAAGTTTAAGGTTCTTAGTCAGACGAGAAAGCAGAGACAACTGATCTTCGGTCAAAGCCGTACCGCTGCTGGCCACCACATTGTTAAAACCGGCCTGGTGCGCGCTTATACAGTCCATCTGCCCCTCCACTATCACGGCCTCGTCTTTTTTCCGTATCTCGTTCTTCGCAAAATTCAATCCGAACAATATTCTGGATTTGTTATACACCGAAGTTTCCGGGGAATTGACATACTTGGCCGACCGGCCGTCGTCTTTCAATATCCTAGCGGAAAATCCGACCGTTTCGCCCATATAATTATAAATAGGGAAAGTGATTCTCCCACGGAAGCGGTCGTAGACCTGCCCACGCTCGTTCTTGCTAGACACGCCAGCCTTGAGCATCTGTTCGGTATTGACCTTCTTCGCGGACAGGTTCCTTTCCAGCAAATGGAAATCATCTGGAGCAAAACCGATCTGCCACGTCTTGATGGTGCCTTCGGTTAGGCCGCGGCCCAAAAGATACGCTTTCGCTTCCGCGCCCCGGGAATCGCCCATTAATATTTTATGATACAATCGCGCTGCAAAGTCGTTTATCCTTAGTAGTAACTCTTTCTCGTCCTCAGCTTGCGGGTCACGCGGCCGGTATTCCGGAAGCTTCACCCCGGCCTTGTCCGCCAATATCTTAAGCGCGTCACGGAACGTAAGATTCTCATACTTCATCACGAACCCGAACACGTCGCCGCCCTCGCCGCAACCGAAACAATGCCAAATCTGTTTTTGCGGGGAGATCTGCAGCGATGGGGTCTTCTCACTATGGAACGGACAGATCGCCTTGAAACCGGTTCCCGCTTTCTTAAGCTGGATATAGCCGCCAATAACCTCCGCGATATTAAGCCGGTCCTTGATTTCCTGTAAAGTTTGGTCTTTCATAGTAAACGACGCCTGCCGCTTTTGTTTCTTATTGGTTAATACGCTCCAGGCCCCTTAACTGTAACAGAAAAACGGCCCTTTTAGCAACCTCGACAAAACCCGGATTTGATGTTAGAATAATGAAGAAATCCCCCCATATTTAGCCATACGGAGAGGTCGCATAGCGGTCTAGTGCGGTTGCTTGGAGAGCAACTAACGGGGAAACTCGTTCGAGGGTTCGAATCCCTCCCTCTCCGCCATAAAATAACCAATTACCCTCTGGTGATTGGTTTTTTTATTGATAATGAAGGAGGTGTGCTATAATACAGGCAAATCATTATCGGGCAGGAAACCAAACCCCCACACCAAAGGTACTGTAAACAGCCGGTCTTGCGGTAATTGGAAAACTAATTGATCGTAACGCGAATACTTCAATACAGTGGTTTTGGTGTGGGGATAAATCTAAAACGCAAATTTGAAAATCCGGGACTAGGACTAAAATCCATAAAAACCCGACACCCCGGATTATGCCTTTGCTTTTTGGATTTTGTTCCTGCCCCACTCTATCACGATCTCTTTTTAGATTTTGTGATAGGTAAGGAGTATTACTTATGGCCAATAAACTGATGGCCGAATACATCTGGATGGACGGCAAGAAGCCGACCGCCAAGCTCCGTTCCAAGACCAAAATAATCGACGCCCCGGTGCGGAGCCTGGATGACATCCCAATGTGGGGATTTGACGGCTCTTCCACGGAACAGGCCGAAGGGCATTTTTCGGACTGCCAGCTAAAGCCTGTGCATCACATCCCAGACCCTATCCGTGGCGAGCCGAACATTTTGGTGATGTGCGAAGTGCTAAATGCCGACGGCACGCCCCACCCCACCAACACCCGCACGGTATTGCGCCAGGCCGCGGAAAAATATAAAAAACACGAGCCATGGTTCGGGGTAGAGCAGGAATACACGCTCTATCGCAAGGACTGGCCGCTGGGCTGGCCGCAGCACGGCTTCCCTCATCCGCAAGGACGATATTACTGCGGCGTGGGCTGCGACGAGGTCTACGGCCGCCGGCTCGTGGAAGCGCATTTGCGCGACTGCCTCAAGGCCGGCTTGATGATCTCGGGGATAAACGCGGAAGTAATGCCCGGGCAATGGGAGTTCCAGATCGGGCCACTGCCGCCGCTGGAAGCGGCGGACCAGCTTTGGCTGGCAAGATGGATACTATACCGCCACGGCGAAGATTTTGAGGTCTACGCCAAATTGGATCCCAAGCCCATGGCCGGCGATTGGAACGGAGCGGGCGGGCATACCAATTTTTCCACCAAAGAGATGCGGGAAGACGGTGGATTGGAAGTCATAAAACAGACCTGCGAAAAATTAAAGGAACGGCACGCGCAGCATATCCAAGTCTACGGCGCGGACAATGACAAGCGCCTAACGGGCAAGCACGAGACTTCCAGCATCTACGATTTCCGCTATGGCGTGTCTGACCGCGGCGCCAGCGTGCGCATCCCCATGGCCACTTCCTTGGCCGGTAAAGGTTATTTGGAAGACCGCCGTCCAGCAGCTAATCTTGACCCTTACCAGGTTTTCACGGCTTTACTAGAGACCGCTTGCGGCAACGGTTTTGACCCCGCCGCTTTTGGCTGGCAAGCAGATATGTACAAAATGCCGGAGGCTGCCAAAGAAAAAGTTATGGCCTAGGTCATCATCTGCTGATGTATCACAATAAACCAAGAACACCTCAACTAACGGTTGAGGTGTTCTTTATTGATTTTTACAACTGGCTTCTAAATTCTAGCTCCAGCTTCTAGGCTTAAGATTATTCATCCTCGGAGGCACTCGGACTTGGGATGGCAACTATAAAATTAAGTAGGGTTTACCACCTTTTCCATACTCGCTTCCACGTCCTTGATGCGAAGCGTGGCTTTAAGCACAGTATCAGGATTGAGCGAGATGGAATCAATACCTTCTTTCACCAGGAATTCGGCAAAGTCCGGAAAATCCGACGGCCCCTGGCCGCAGATGCCAACCTTCAGACCCAACTCGTGCGCGCGCTTTATCAGGTTATGAATAAGCACTAGCACGGCCTTATGCTTTTCATTGGCAATATGCGCCACCAATTTGCCATCGCGGTCAATGCCCATGGTCAGCTGCGTCAGATCGTTGGATCCGATAGAAAATCCGTCAAAAAGCTCGGCAAAATCATCCACTTCCAAAATATTGGACGGGATCTCCGCCATGCACCACACTTCCAGATCCTTCTTCAGCTTGTGACTGTCTATCTCGCGCGTTTTGATGTGCTTGTGCGGCAAACCGTTCTTGGCCATCACGTCCAATACCTTCTTTCCTTCTTCCGGCGTGCGGCAGAATGGGATCATCACTTTCAGATTCCACAAACCCATCTCTTCGCGCACCTTTTTGACCGCGCGGCACTCCAAAGCGAACGCTTCGCGAAAATTCGGGTCGTAATAACGGCTCGCCCCGCGCCACCCGATCATAGGATTCTCCTCTTTCGGTTCGTATTCCTTGCCGCCGATTAGATTGGCGTATTCGTTTGTTTTGAAGTCCGAGAAGCGCAAGATCACTTCGTTCGGGTAGAACGCCGCGGCCAAAATAGCCACTCCGTAAGCCAGCTTATGCACGTAAAAATCCACCTTGTTGTCGTAGCCGATAGTTAGGTCGTCTATTTGCTGCTTGATGTGCGGGTCGGTTATCTTTTTGTAATTTATCAGGGCGTTTGGATGGATCTTAATAAAATTGGAGATGATGAATTCCTCGCGCGCAAGGCCAACGCCTTTTTGCGGGATAAACGAGTAGCCGAACACCAATTCGGGGTCGGCCACTATCATCTTCACTTCGGTCTTGGGAGCCGCAAAATTGGTCAGGTCGTGCTTTTGAATCTCGAATTTCAGCAATCCCTTATAAATTTTCCCTACTTCGCCCTCGGCGCAGGAAACCGTGACCGGCATGCCAGTCTGCAAAACCTTGGTCGCGTCCCCGCAACCGACCACGGCCGGAATGCCGAGTTCGCGCGACACAATGGCCGCGTGGCTGGTCCGGCCGCCGGAATTGGTGACAATGGCCGATGCCATCTTCATTATTGGTTCCCAGTCAGGATCGGTTATTTCCGTCACCAGTACTTCACCCGGCTTGAATTCGCTTATCTGGGAAGCGTCTTTAATAAAGTGCGCCTTGCCCTGGCCGATCTTCGCGCCCACGGCCGCACCCTTGCATAACAGGTCGCCTTTTTCCAGCAATACGTATTCTTCCAAGATCGTGCTGTCTTTTTTGGCCTGGACGGTCTCGGGCCGGGCCTGCACTATATACAGTTCTTCGGAAGAGCCGTCAAAGGCCCATTCTATGTCCATCGGTTTGCCGTAATGTTCCTCTATCATCACGCCCCACTTAGAAAGCTGCAATATCTGCTCTTCGCTGAGCACAAACCGATGCCGGTCCGCCTCGGTCACGGGCACTTCCTTGGTCGGGCTGGTGCCTTCGCTAGCATAAATGAGCTTCTTTTCCTTGCTGCCCAATTTTTTGCTAATGATGGCGTCAAAACCCTGCTTTAACGTGGGTTTGAAGATCATATACTCGTCCGGCGTGACCACACCCTTAACCACGAATTCGCCCAGGCCCCAGGCCGCGTTTATTAACACCACGTCGCGGAAACCACTTTCCGTATCCAAAGTGAACATCACGCCGCTGGCGCCGCGGTCGCTACGGACCATCTTCTGCACGGCCACGGACAGCGCGATCTGGAAATGGTCGAATTTCCGGTCCACACGGTAGGAAATGGCGCGGTTAGTAAACAAAGAAGAGACGCATTTTTTGATGGCTTCTAGAAGTTCGTACTCGCCGCGGATGTTCAGGTACGATTCCTGCTGGCCCGCGAACGACGCATCCGGCAGGTCCTCGGCCGTGGCACTGGAACGGACCGCCACATCTAGATCACCCTCGTCCACCTTCAGCCTTTTGGCCAGCTCCTTATAAGCCGATTCTATCTCCGCCCGCAAATCTTCAGGGAATTCCGCTGACAATATCTCCTTGCGCACCTGCCGCCCCTTCTCTTCCAACTGCTGTATATTGCCGGTGTCCAACCCTTCCAACATCTTCTTGATCTTCTTATCTAGGCCGTTCTTCTCCATAAAGTACCGATACGCGGCTGCGGTCACGGCAAAACCAAAAGGCACGCGGATCTTCTCGCCCTTAAAAAATTTGCTCGGTTCTGTGGATAAATGCTGGAACATCTCGCCTAAATTGGCGTTCTTTCCGCCAACCAGAGGGATGTCTTCCTTGCCGATATCATCAAACCATAAAATGAACGCTTTATCCCTTTGCTGTGATTTTGCCATGGAATTTTATGATTATTAGTTGGTTTTTATTTCCAAAAGTTCGATCTTTCCTTTATATTATATCATTTTTAGCTCCTTTATGCAAAATAACTACAAAACTATAAAAAGGATGCGCCACAGAAGCCTACAGAAACTTCTGTAGGCTTCTGTAGCGCAGTGGATTTTTCTGTAGTTATACTGTCTTCACTTCCACCAAATTCAGATTCTCTTTCTGTCCCACCGGTTCGCCGGTCACCAAAATGAGTTGCTCTCCTTTTTTCACCAGCTTATGGTTCTTGACGGTCCTTATCATTAGGTTAATCAATTCTTCGTATGTCTTAACTTCAGGCACCAGAAAGCTATTGACCCCCCATAGCATCTGCATCTGGCGCTGAACCTTTGGTCGCGGCGTGACCATGACGATGGTAGAAAACGGTGGACGCTCATGCGCGACCTCGCGCGCGGTATATCCGCTTTCCGTAGCTCCCACTATCACTTTGGCTTTAGTATGGTTAGCAAGATCATAAACCGATTCGGCCACGGCCTCGCTGCGGCTGACCACGCGCTCCAATAAGTGGCGATGCCCGGGCAAAAACGGCGACTTTTCCGTGGTTTCTATTATCCTGGCCATCTGCTGCACGGCCTTTAACGGATACCGGCCGAACGCGGTTTCCCCCGAAAGCATCACGCAATCGGTCTGGTCAATGACAGCATTGGCTACGTCTGACACTTCCGCCCTGGTCGGCCGCGGATTGCGGATCATGGAATCCAGCATCTGCGTCGCCACAATCACTGGTTTGGCCGCTTTTAGACATTTTTGAATGATGGTCTTCTGAATTATCGGCACCTGGCTTTCGGGCATCTCCACGCCCAAGTCCCCGCGCGCCACCATCACTCCGTCGGCTTCTTTCAAAATCCCTTCAAAATTCACGACCGCTTCCGGCTTTTCTATTTTGGCGATGATGCGCGGCGGGACCAAGTGTTTCGGATTATATTTCTTTATCAACCGCCTTAACTTGACCACGTCCATCCTGGTCCGAACGAACGACAGCGCCACATAATCCACGTCGTGCGCCAGCCCGAATTTCAGATCATCGATGTCCTTTGGGGTCAAAATGGGGATGCGCAATTTGGTGCGCGGCAAGTTCACGCCCTTATTGGATTGGATCCGACCCGCCGAAAGGGCGATGCAATAAATCTTGCCCTTGGATACCTTCTTGACTTCCAATTCTATCAAGCCATCCTCTATCAAAATCTTCTGCTCGGGACGGATGGAGCGCATCACGTCCAGGTCAAGCGAAAAATCACGACCAATAACCACTTCCTGGCCTGGCTTTACGTCCAAAGGCTTTTTCATAGGATGCACTCTTATCTTCGGTCCGTGCAGATCCTGCATTATGGCGATGGTCACACCCAGTTTCTTAGCGACCTTGTGGATGTTATTGATGAGCATCCCATGGTTCTTGTGGTCGCCGTGGGAAAAATTTAGCCTTGCCACGTTCATCCCGGCCTTGGCCATTTCGGTCAGGGTTTTTACTGATTGGGAGGCCGGGCCCAAAGTGCAAATAATCTTGGTCTTACGCATCGGTTTTATGTTCCTTAATTTTCGTAATAAAAGTTAGTCCTTCGTTTTTCCAATGCTGCAAAATGACTCCCGCACCAAGGCCGAACGTTATCACTCCACTGATGCTGAAGAATCGGGGCAGCAAAAACCAGGCTCCCGGACCCATCAAGCTATGATGGAAATGGTAGCCCTTTTTTTTGGCCAGGTGGTTCAGATCAAACAGCCGACAAGTCACCCATTCCCAAACTTGGGCGAACAAAAAGCCCACGGCCGAACCAAACAGCAGATTGTCAAAAAATATAGTATTCATCAAGTGAATTCTAGCAAAAAATCAAGACTTAAACAATGTCTAACCCTTTAACTTAAGCCTAAAAAAATCCGTGATTAAAGGACCGTGCCTAAAACAAGCTTCCCTGCTCCTTCAAATAGGGATTGGTACCGGGGTAAATATGGATCTTGCCAAACACCCCGTCATATCCGCCTTCCACGCGCACCTGTCCCTGGCGGACGCGCATTATGGATTTGGAAATACCAACCGTTGATATGCGGGCGATCTCGTCCTCGTTCAAGTCTAACAATATAGTGAATTCAGACGCTTCAGCAGTCATTTCCTCGTATAATTTCGCGACTTTCTTGCTGGCCAGGCCGATACCCAAAGTTTCAGCAATGACCTCTTCCAGCGGGATGACGTTCTTAAAAGGGATGGCGCCTTCAGGCATAAATCCGTATTCCCGGTCGCCTAATTGGTCCACGCGATTGAGCACGCCAACCAGCAATTTCTTGCCGCAAACCGGGCAGGTGCCGCCGAGTTTCTTGGTCTGCGCGGGCAAGCAGGAAAACTTGCAGTCCGCGTGGCCGTCTAAATGGTATTTCCCCTCTTCAGGGAAAAATTCTATAGTATATAAAAACTCCTGAGGATTTTTGTCCTTTATTATCCTAACGATCTCCGCGTAAGATAATTTGTCTTCATTGACCTCAAACACGTTTGCTTCGCGGCCGATTTTGCGCAGAGAATGCGCGTCGGAATTGGATACCAATGAATATTTATCCAACCCCGAGATCTGCCAGTTCATTTTCGGATCACTGGACAGGCCGGTCTCCAGGGCAAAGACATATTTTGATTGACTACCGAAGGCTTCTTTGATATCGTCAAACCCCGAAAGGCTGCCGAACACCCCAAAGTGTGGCGTCCAGGCATGAGCCGGTATAACCACGATATCCTTATCCGCTTCCCGTGCGATTTCTGCCAGCCGGTCGCAGTGGATGCCAGTTATAGGCCGCCCATCAGCTTTCAGATTCGCGCCTTCTTTTTCCAAAAGCGCAACAAACCGGTCCACGGCCGCGAAGTTCGGAGCCAAAATAAGATTATGAATGCGTCTGACCTTGTCGCCCTGTTTGTAAATGGATGATATCTCCACCGTTAGCATGAAATATGCTTTGGGCGCGTCCCCTCCTAAAATAGGAAGGGTTTCCCGATGCAATCGGGAGGGGGTGGTATTACGTAACTGATACAACCCCGGCCTTACTTCTTCAAGATTTTCTTTCAATTCCGCCAGCCACTTCGGATGCGTAAAATCCCCGGTGCCGATGATGCCGATGCCTTTCTTGTCCGCCCACAGGCCGATGTTCGCCGGGGTCAGGTCCTGCGAACAAGCCCGACTGTATTTGGAATGGATGTGGAGATCTGCGATAATCCTCATAAAATCTTTGACAAAATTGAACAAAAATAAATAAAAATTGACAAAATTTATACTGCAGGAAACGAGAAAACTGATGAGATTATGAAATATCGGAGCGCTATCCTAATTTCCCAGTTTCTCAATTTCCTGATCCCATTTTTGTCATTTTTTAAATTTTGTTCAATATCTATTATTATACCATCTTTTCCTGTATAATACGCGTATGATTTCCAACGATATTTACTTAAAAACTGCTCTAAGAGCGGCTAAAGCGGGCGAAAAAATCTTCCGCCGCAACTTCGGCTGCCCCAAAGGCGTCCGGACAAAAGATGGCAATGCCCGCAATTATGTCACCGAGGCAGACTTGAAAATAGAAAAACTTATCCGCGCGCAGATAAAAAAAGATTTCCCGGACCACAAGATAATCGGCGAAGAACTGGGCAAGGACAAACCAGACAAAAATGATCTTTATTGGGTCATTGACCCGATTGATGGCACAGCGAACTTCATTCACGGCGTCCCGTTCTGCTGTATTTCCATCGCGTTATGGAAAGGCCAGGAGCCGCTAATTGCGGTCGTTAACAGTCCGATGACAGGCGATATATACCAAGCCATGCGAGATAAAGGGGCTTTCCTAAACGGAAGAAGGATCAATGTCTCGCGAATCAAAGAGCTTAAACAAGCTCTCGGCACTGCCGGTTGGGGCCGCGATGTAAAGATAGGCGACAAGTTGCTTCCTTGGCTGATGAAGACCGCAAGCAAGGCCCGGGCCTTCGGCAGTGCGGCTTTGGAACTCTGCAAAGTGGCCGACGGAAGTATAGATGTCTTCGTGCATGGAAGCATAAATTTCTGGGACGTGGCCGCGGGGATGCTAATATTGCAGGAAGCAGGCGGTAAAATAACTGATTGGGAAGGAAAAAAACTTAGGATCGAATTGGACCGGTTCGCGGCCAGCAATGGCCAATTCCATAAAGAACTCTTGGCGCAAATAAAAAAAGCGGACTTCTATAACCGCTGACAATCAATATATATTGCCTTTGCATAAAGAGAGAGGCGGACATCTCTCCCCCGGTCAATCCGAGGATGCGTCCGCCTCGACTGCTGCACGCTGTTTCTTTTGGTTGCTAAAAATTCCGGTAGCCAGCGCCATAAAGCGAGCGAGCCACTTCCCGTTTCCATTCCCGTTTTTCGGTTCTGGGGACATTAAGGAAGCTAGGTAGAACCTCTGTGCCTCAATCAAGGCGTTATCGACAGATTCAATAACCTCCCTGCCACCAAGCAGCTGAGTAGCGGAAGCCCGCAGCTCACGGATACAAGCGGTATGGTCAAAGTCGCCATCCCGGTCATAGAATTCAAAAGCGGAATTTACCGCCTCCAGCATCGCCGTGTATCGCTGGTCCCCGAACTTGAACGGCCCAATGACTTCCTGCGCAAGGCGACTCTTCACGTCAAGCCGAAAGCGCAAAACAGCGTCGTTCATTTTTTCCTCCCTGTCAAGTTGATTTTTTTCCGCTCTTAACGGAAAATTTTTGATCATACGGTATGACACCGTAAGAAATGCCGCCCTAGACCAAAACCAGCGGCCGGCCGCAGTGCCTAAGTCGTGTTGATTTAGGCACCGTGGACTGCCGCTGGTAAAGAAATTCAGAGATCTCCAGACCGCTTGCTATCCATTAAAATTATTATTGATTTTAAGTCTTGGCCTCGTCCAGGACTTTTTCATATACCTGCGGCGTGGAAACGTCATACCACGCCCCGTCATAAGCATAACCGCCTAATTTTCCCTCTTCCGCCAGCCGCGGGAACACATCGCTTTCCAACTTTATGGCGTCCGGGGCAATATAGCGGAAAATGGATGGCTCAGCCACATATATCCCCGCGTTCACTAGGTGAGAATGGGTTTTGGGATTCTTAGGCTTTTCCTCGAACTCCACTATCCTGCTGCCGACCAGCCTGGCCACGCCCCACATACTCACCCGCTCCACCGAAGTCAAAGCCATGGTCGCCGCAAGCCCGCTCTGGCTGCGGTGATAATCCAGTAGGTCCATATAGTTGATGTCGGTCAGCACATCGCCATAAAGAAGCAAGAATGTACCGGTAGAAAATTCACTCTGGACCTGCCTGACCGGCTGGGCCGTGCCCTTGCGCCCGAACTGCTGCTCTACATAGGAAATGTTTACGCCCCAGCGGCTGCCGTTACGGAAATAATCCTTTATCCGCTGCCCGCCCGCGCCCGTGGAGATCACTATATTGACGATGTCATTCGCCTTAAGCTTCTCTATGGTGTGCTCAAGCAACGGTTTTCCGTTCAAAGGCAATAAAGCTTTAGGCAAGTCGGCGGAAAGATGGGAAAAATTTACACCCCTGCCGCCGGCCAAAATAAGAGCCTTGATTGGTTTTTGCATCAACGATTGCGCCAGCAGCTGCTCTATTGCATGGGACCGATTGCGGACCATACGGCCGTCAATTATCGTATCCAACTGCTTTAAGATCTCGCCCTTGATGGTAATGGTGATTCTTTTTCTGGACATAGGCGTCTATTTACAATATAACAACGAGTTTTTATTTTGTCATATATAATCATACTATATCATACTCTATTTGTAACGGCTATTAAAGGGAGTTCTTACGCTCTGGGTAAAAAAAGTCTGAACGAAAAATAAATATCCACATCTGCTGTATAGAGATCGGTCAGCAGCGACTAGCTAGTAGCTTGTAGGACTAACCGCTACCAGCAACTCTCCCACTTGCTACAAGCTAATGAAGCACGAAGTCGATACTCCTCAAATATAGCCCGCCGGTATCTTCCCGGCGGGCGTCCCTAGATCTTTCCCGATCGATTAATGAGCTAAGGCAATGGGGGCGGGGCGGGATACTGCCTGCAAAAGGGCTAGAAACCTCTCCCTGCCTTTTTCGGCGCGTTCCTCCGGAGGCGGTGAAATGCCGGGCTCATCGCTAAGCCACAAAGTCCCGTCAGCCAGCGTCGCCACTTCATCCGGCGGAATATGACAACAGGAAGACAAAACATTTAATAATGCTTCCCCTCCCTGTGGCCATTGCTCCCTAAACAGCCTTATAGCTGCATCCGCGTCGGACTCCCCCTTAAGGCGCCTGAATCCGTTACGCTCGAAAGTTTCCAATAACGAAATCCCACTGCTCAATCCGCTCATCATCCCCTCCTGTAAAACCAAGCGCTTGCCTGTGACGGAAAAAAATCCCCCTTATGACAAGGTTTTCATACTATATATGACCCGCTCATAAGAAACAAAAATCTTCCCCGTCTATAAAGGGCAAAAGTCCAACTTAAAGGGGGAAGGGATGAATGTAGCAGCAATAGTTTTGGCTGGCGGTTATGGAAAGATCGCCGGCCAGTGCAAGGTCTTGGTTAATCTCAACGGCCAACCCATGCTTCACCATATCCTGCGTAACCTGGAACAAATCCCGTTCGGCCAGACCTGCCTAGTGGTCAACACCGAGGAAAACTCAGGCATAGCGATCCGCAATTCGCTCTGGGATTACAGAGGACTGACTTGGGTCGAGCAAGAGCGGCGTTGCGGCTCTGGGGGCGCAACCAGGCTCGCCTTGATGGCCCTTGATCCGCACATTTGCCATGTCCTGATCACGTTCGCGGATATGCCTTTGTGGCGGACGGAGACGTTCTGGGCAATGATCAGACGGCATATCCGGACCAAACCGCAGCTTACTCTGGTGAACATTCCGCTGACCAAGGGAACCAGGGTGGAGCGTTACGGACGAATCCTTCGCGACAAGCACGGCAAGATTATGGGGACAATTGAACCCTGGCAAATTCCGCCGGGGCAGACCGTAAAAGCAAACGAGGTTAATCCTTCACTGTATGTGGCTGAAGTGCGATGGCTCGGATACGCCCTAACGAAAATCCAGCCGGTCAATAAGGGCGACGGCTTTCCGGACGAATATCTGCTCCAAGACATCATCAAGGTCGCATACAAACAGAATGTCCGAGTTGAAGAGATCCGGATAGACGAACTAGATCAGGCACTCGGCGTCAATGATGAGGCTGAACTGGAGGAAGCAAGGGCAGCCTACCAGCGGATGTTCGAGCAAAATTAGGTTCCGGTCGCCTAGACTTCGCTGTACCGGCAGCAGGCTCTCTTAAAGCAAAACGGCTCCCAAGGGAACCGTAAAAGCTAAAAGCTTTGAAAGCCTGCTGCTTTTGTCATACCAAGTTTTCCGCCTGCCTAAGCTGCTCTATAGTATTTATACCCAACACTTCCTTAGGATCTATAGGCAACGATTCTATGCGTAAATCTTGCTTAATAGCCGCTTCTATCATATCGGTCAGGTAATACTCTCCTTGCGCGTTATTGTTCCGGATATCACCGATATTCTCCCAAAGCCACTTCGTGTTGAACATATATATCCCCGGATTGACTTCCTTTATTTTCCGCTCTTCTTCCGTGGCATCCTTATACTCCGTGATCTTGATAATACTGCCGGCAGACCCGCGGATAATGCGGCCGAAATGTACGAATGGAGCATACTCTCCCTGAAAATTCGGGACAGTAGTCGTAAACATGGTGAGCTTTGACTTATTATTATAATGCAACCGAATCAACCTCTTTAGGCTTTCTGCCTTGAGGAACGGCACATCGCCATACAGCACCAGGATATTTTCCGCCCGAACCTTTCCTTTCGCGGCCAGCACCGCGTGCGCCGTGCCTTTCTGCTCGGCCTGCAACGCGTAAATATAGCCGTCACCCAAGACCGCTTCCACTTTTTCATGTTTATAACCGACCACGATGATTGGCTTGGCCAGCTGGTTTATCTTGCTTACCTCGTCCAATAAATATAGGATGAGCGGTTTGTTCTTAAGCATAACCAAAACCTTGGGCACTTCCCCGTTGCCCATCCTAGTCCCTTTTCCTGCGGCTAAGATGACTATTTGGTTTCGCATGGCTTATTTTTTTATCTTCGATGAGAATACGCAGCTCCGCGGCGGCAATTTGACGAAATCCATCCGAAATTCCACCCCACGCTTGGCAAACCCCAGCTTCTGATACCATTGATGCAAACCCTCATTTTCCGTCCGGCTGGTGGCTAAAAGCTTATAGCAATTCTTCTTTTTCGCGAGCTTGACCGCTTCTTTCACCAGTTTCGTGCCCAGTCCCTGGCCACGATATTCCTTTTCAACAAACAGATCTTCAACAAGCCCGTATGGTTTCTGATGCAACTCATTGCGGATCAGGTACAGGAATACCCTGCCGGCCTCTTTATTCTTATCCATAAACTTGATCTTGATGGCTTCCGATCTAATGCTTTTTTGCTTGAGTTCCATAGGGTATAGTTTAATTGATATTCATATATTTACTACTACTCTGCGGCTAATCGCCATATCAGTTTCGCGGTCTTTTCCGCGTTATGCCGGAGTAGGCTCCTTTTAATGCCGTCCCCAGGCAGATTCTGGAACACATAATCGGCCAGAAAATTGTCCGCGACCACCTTGACCTTTTGCGCCATAATCCCCGTCACATCCGGCCAAACGAATTCCCCGCCTTCCTTATTATACCGTTTCAGCCACTCCTGAGAAGGTTTCTGGTCGTTTATCACCACTACGTCCAGCTTGCCATTCCCGAGATACTTGGACAGCTCTTTAACGAAATCGGAGGCCTTAAACCCTTCGGTCTGGCCGTGCTTGGTCATTATGTTGGTTATATAGACCTTCCTCGCCTTTGTCTTTTCCAACGCTTGTCTTATCCCTTTGACCAAAAGATTGGGCAAAATGCTTGTATACAAATCGCCCGGGCCGAACACTATTATATCCGCCTCTCTTATGGCTTTGATTGCCTGCGGATTGGCTGGAAGATGCCGCAGTAATTTCAGGCTTTTTATCTTCGGCCTTGTTTTCCCTTTCGGTTCGTCTATATTATGTTCGCCGATTATTCGGCTTCCGTCTTCCAGGGTCGCTACCAAAGTAGCTGGTTTCAGGGTCGCGGGAATGACTTTTCCTTTGGATTTGAGCATCTTTGCGCAAATGGCGATCGCCTTTTCCGCACTGCCCGTGACCTTTTCCAATACCGACAAGACGATATTGCCCGCGTTGTGGCCAGCGAGCGAACCGTTGCAGAAACGGTAAGCAAACAATTTTTTCAGATCCCCGTCTTTGGAAAGCCCGAGCAGACACTGACGGATATCGCCCGGGGGGAGGACACCGAGCTCTTTCCGCAATATCCCGGTAGAACCTCCGTCATCAGCCGAGGAAACTACGACCGAAAGCCGCGCCGGGAATTTCTTCAATCCCGACAATAAAGTGAATGTCCCTGTACCCCCGCCGATGATTACAATATTTTTCATATACCGCAAATCCTTCGCTGATCAGTACGCTGATCAGCCACTGACATACGCTATCAGCGTAATATCAGCGTAGCAATCAGCGACCTGTCAGCGGATTACTTATCCAACACCGACAAGTCTCCTTCGTCCTGCCCCAGCTCCCTGGCCTTGAGCACACGGCGCATTATCTTGCCGCTGCGCGTCTTAGGCAGGCTACCGACAAACTCCATTCCCTCGGGGACCGCTATGGCCGCTATCTCATGGCGGACGTGGAGCTTGATGCTCTTGATGAGTTCGTCATTTCCCGCAGCCGTTCCCTTTAACACCAAAAAGGCCTTTATCCGCTCGCCTTTTATCTCGTCCGGCTTGGCGATGACCGCAGCTTCGGATACGGCCGGGTGCGAGACCAGCGCGTTTTCCACTTCCGCAGTGCCCACGCGATGGCCGGAAATGTTGATGACATCATCGCTCCTCCCCAATATCCGGATGTACCCATCCTCATCCTTGATAGCGAAGTCCCCCGTAAAATATGCGCCCTTGATCTCGTTCCAATATTGATTGAACCTGTCGGGATTATTCAGACAGGTACGCAAAGCGGATGGCCAGGGTTTCCTTATTATCAAAAATCCTTTTTCCCCGGCCTTGACGCTGCTGCCATCCTTATTGACCACGTCCGCGTCAATGCCGAAAAACGGCCGACCCGCGACCCCGGGCTTTTGCGGCAGGCCCGGCAAGGTGACTATCATATGCCCGCCAGTCTCGGTCTGCCACCAAGTATCCACGACGGGACACTTCCCGCCGCCCATGTTCTGGCAATACCACTGCCACACTTCCGGATTAATAGGCTCGCCGACCGTACCGATAACCTTAAGCGAAGAAAGATCGTGCTTCTTGCAGTATTCTTCCCCGTATTTCCGCAGCATCCTTATGGCCGTCGGTGAAGTATAGAAGATATTCACTTTCTCTTCCTCGATAACCTTATACCAATGATCGGGCGCCGGGTGGTCAGGCACGCCTTCCACTATCACCGAGGTCAAACCGTTGGAAAGCGGCCCATAAACGATATAGCTATGGCCGGTTATCCAGCCCGGGTCTGCCGTGCACCAAAAGATGTCATCGGAAGACAAATTAAAGACTTTTTTCGTCGTGTAGTGGGTGTAAACACTATAACCGCCGATCGTATGAACTATGCCTTTTGGCTTGCCCGTGGAGCCGGAAGTATAAAGCACGAACAACGGGTCTTCGCTGTCCATTTCTTCGGGTTCGCAAACGTCGCTTTGCTGGTCTATCAACTGATGATAACCGACCTCCCTATCGCTATCATCCCGGCTCGCATCTATTTTGTCATTGTGAGGAGTCCCGATGAAATCGGGATGGCGTGACAATCTCTTATCCATTGATGATCCACGGTTAAGGAATCCATCGCTCGCGCTCGGGATGACATTATCATTATCACGATCCAGCACTATCACCCTCTCCACATAATCCAGTCCCTTAACCGCCTCCTTTACGGTCGATTTCAAATCTTTTTTCGCTCCGCGCCGCAAAGTCCAAGTCGCAGTGACTATGGTTTTAGCCTTAAGATCTTCTATTCTTTCCCTTAACGCCTTATCGCTAAATCCTGCAAATACAACGCTATGCACGGCGCCGATGCGCGCGCAACCAAGCATAGCCACGGCTTGTTCAATAACAAGCGGCATATACAAGACTACTTTGTCGCCTTTCTTTACGCCCAAAGATTTTAACCCATTAGCGAATTTATTTACCTGCTTTAACAATTCTTGGTAAGTGATAGTGCAACGTTCATAATTTTCATTGGTATAGACCAGCGCCACTTTATCACCCAAGCCTGCATTAATATGCCTGTCTAAGCAATTATGGGTTATGTTCAACTTCCCGCCAATAAACCATTGGTAGTTTGGATATTTCCACTCAAACACCTTGTCCCATTTCTTGAACCATTCAATTTCTTGCCCTGCGACACCAGCCCAGAATTTTTCCGGGTCTTGGATGGATTGGTTATAAAATTTTTGGAATTCTGATTTATTCATAAATTTAGTGTTCAACTTTACGGAAAACCTAAGATTTGCTCTCGATAAATTCGAACAGTGTTCAAGCAAACGTTCTTTACAAAACTTTTTCTCTCTGTTATTTTAACCGATGAAAGGAGGTTCTATGCCAATTGAGGCAGGAACTGACGAAGCTGTATTGCTTCAACGCAGAGAAGATCCAGGCGCAGTCGCCGCGATGATACGACAGCTACAACGGCGTCGACAAACACCCATTAATGTCCAACCCCAACTCGCTACTGACATCAGCGGAGAGGAAAACCCCCAGCCCCGGGAGGGAAACGCCGCGGATGATGTCATTCTCCCCGAAAATCTGTGAAGTTCCTGGGCAGCTTGTCTGGTCCAACCCAGACAGCTGCCCTCTGTTTTTTTATGTGTTTTTATCTTCTGTGAACATCTGTAGTATATTGCTTCTGTTGTTCTTGCAGCCTTATTCAACAGTTACGCTCTTCGCCAAGTTCCGCGGTTTATCCACGTCACAGCCACGAGCTACAGCTACATAATAAGCAAATAATTGTAAGGGAATTGCGGACAAAATCGGCGTGAGCATTTCCAAAGTTTTTGGGATATAAATTACATCGTCCGCCAATTTTTTTATTTCTTCATTTCCTTCCGTCGCAATGGCAATCACGCTGCCGCCTCGGGCTTTTATTTCCTTAATGTGGTTGATATTTTTTTCGTAAACGCTGTCTGTCGGAATTATTATTATTACCGGAAAATTTTCGTCGAGCATAGCAATGGGCCCATGCTTTAACTCCGCGCCATTATAGCCTTCCGCGTGTATATAAGCGATCTCTTTTAGCTTGAGCGCGCCTTCTAACGCTACGGGAAAATTATATTTCCGACCGAGGTAAAAAAAATGATGCGAGTCTTTATATTTTTGCGCGATGGCTTTAATTGCTTCGGCTGTGTTCAAAATACAATCCATTTTTTCCGACAAATCTTTTATTTCCTTTATGATTCTTTGTCCGGTAACTAAAGACATTTCTTTTTTTCGGCCAAAATAAATGGACAGCAAAGATAAAATTGCAACCTGCGAGACAAAAGCTTTGGTGGAAGCTACCGCAATTTCCGGTCCAATATGGTTGTAAACCCCGGCATCGGTTTCGCGCGCGATGGTCGAACCGGTTACGTTTACAATCCCCAAAGTCAAAATATTTTTCCTCTTTGCCTCTTTAAGCGCCATTAAAGTATCTGCGGTCTCGCCGGATTGAGAAATCGCCAAAACAGCGGTAGTAGGAGTAAGCAATGGTTTGCGGTAAGCAAATTCCGAAGCGAATTCTACTTCCACAGGGATTTCCGCGTACTCTTCCAGCATATATTCGCCGACTAGCCCTGCATTGCGCGCCGTACCCATCCCCACAATTATTAGCCTATCAACATTATCTAGACGCTTATTTACCCGTTCCAAACCGCCAAGTTTAACCATCCCTTCATCTAAAATTGTCCTGCCGCGGATACTGTTAACCAACGCGGCCGACTGTTCGAAGATCTCTTTGAGCATAAAATGTTCAAAACCTCCTTTTTCCGCCGCCTCTATAGTCCACTCAATATTTTGTGATTGCTTTTCCTTGATTTGATTTTCCAGGTCAGAAATAAAATATTGACCCTCTCGCAAGGTTATCATCTCACCATCTTCCAAATAAATAACTTTTTGGGTCACGGGCAAGACAGCGGTCAAATCAGACGCGACCACGTATTCTTGCTCGCCAATTCCGATTACTAAAGGAGAGCCGAACCTGGCGGCAACTAAAGCGCCTGGGTCTTTGGCTGAGATCACCGCAATACCGTAAGCACCGGTGACTTGTTTCAAGGCTTGCTGTACCGCATCTTGTAGGGACACGCCATGACGTGTCCCAACATTTTGATATTTCTCAATCAAGTGCGCCAATACTTCCGTGTCCGTATCCGAAGAGAATTTATGCCCTTCCTTGATCAGTTGATCTTTTAAAGTCTGATAATTTTCTATTATCCCGTTATGCGCCACGAAAATTTCGCCCTTACAGTCGCAATGGGGATGCGCGTTCTTCTGGCTGGGTATGCCATGCGTGGCCCAGCGGGTATGGGCAATGCCGAGACGAGAAGACAGGTCCTGGTCCTTTATTTTATCCTGCAATACCGAAACCCGGCCCTTATCTTTAAAGAACTTGATGCCGTCTTTCTGCGCAACCGCTATCCCGGCACTGTCGTAGCCGCGATATTCCATTCTGGAAAGCCCTTCCATCAAGATAGGAGCCGCTTCCCGCTTTCCGATATAACCGACAATACCGCACATACCGATTGGTAGCTAGTAAATAGTAATTTAATAAATAGGAAATAGAAAAGGAAACTTGTTACGCATTGTCCTCACTTAATAAGCGGAGAGGGGGCCGGTTTCCCAGTCGGTCCCCTCGTTTTATCAATTATGTGGTCGTCCCGGAATGGGCTTCCTGCCAAGCTTGTTCAGCGGCGCCCAGCTGACCCAAATTCATGCCCTTGCGGGCACCATGAGCCAATTGTTCGCATACTTCTTTGCCCCAACCGGACAACTTTACGATCTCGCCCTTCTCTCGCCGATCCAAAAGATCAAGCGCGATTGAGTGCAGCACATTGACGACATAGTCTGGCCGCATCCTAATGATCGGCCACTGACCATGCCCCTCTTGGGTCAAAATCAGATGGTCCAGCAAGTCGCCGGCGCCGCCTTCCCGGGTTCCGCACAAGGACTCACCGCCCGTCCCAGGCACAATGCCATCATGCCTTCTTCGCCATTGTACGTAAACACGCACCATGCGGAGATCAGACGGATCGACGCGGTCGCATTTCGCGGGCACGACGGCAGATTCTTCTCCGTCGAGCCAGTCCTGACCATACTTCATAGCGCCTCCTGTAATATGACATAACAACAATAACTGAACCTAACCAGAATCTACAGATGATTCCAGTTAAATTCAAAGATTGTTCTTTGGGTGTCGTAGATCTCCTGGTTCTGTATTACTACGCCAATGGGGTTGGCCTCGTTGTCCAGGCTGATATGCGCGACTTTGCCGGCATAGATTATCTCGTGCGTTGATTTAAGCTTCTGCCCTTCCGTCGGCATCCATTTCCGTTCATCCAAACCAATGGGCTTGCCGCCTTCCCCGAGCGAGATGATCTTTACTTTTATCTTCCTAGCAATACGCTTATCGCTAAAATCTGGCATCGCGCCATAGACATTCTTGCGTTCCTGCGCGGTGGCGGAAGAATAAAGGTAGTATTCCTTTTCCAAAGTTTTAGACACCTCATCCAGCACGTCCTCAAATATCTGCCTTATGCCTTTAGCGCCTTCGTAAAATTTAACCACAGGTTTGCCGCCCTGCTTCTCAAACAGCGTCCTCAATTCCGGCAAACTCTCCCGGACCTGATCCTTCACTTCCGACAACTCCCGCTGTTTTTCTTCTATTGCGGACAAAAGTTTTTCCGGCGGCTCGGCCGCGAAGTGCTGGTGCGTCTTGGTGTCGTAGAAACTAACCAATCCCTGCTTCTGCAAGGATTTTAAGATATCATAAGTCGTGCCGCGGTTGACCTTGGCCTTGGCCGCAATAGACCGGACAGGGGAAGGGCCAAGTTCGATCAAAGCCGTGTATACGGCGGTTTCTTTATCGTTAAGTCCAAAATTTTTTAAAATTATCTTTATATCCATAGTGTAAAATTAGTTTACGCCTGCTTTGGGATTTTGTCAAAAATTTTTCTACAAAATTGGTCATAAATATAAAAAAGCCTTTTTTAAAGGCAATTTATACATTTATTTTGTGGATTTTTTCCTACATAAATATAGGTTATCCACTTTTTCGATAAACGTATATCTCATGGTTCTTTGGCAACCTAAAGACCAGTTGTGGTTTTATGCCAGGGAAAGGAAAATCCCTAATCACGGCCAAACTACCCGGTCTGCAGTCCGCCAGGAACTTTTTTTCCACCCTCTTCATCAGAGGAGGGTAAAGGTAGCCATATACTACCGTGGCCTCGGACCAGGGGTGTTTGAAAAAGTTTTGATTGACGAATTTAGCCTTGGACCCTTTGAATATCCGTTTGATCCTGGCCAGCCAGTGAGTCCACCAGGTCAATTCAAAACCCAACGTCTTGGCGCCAGTCTGTTTTTCTATCAGAAAACAGACCTTGCCATCCCCGCTGCCCAGATCAAAAAAGGTATCCTTTTCCGAGATACCCAGCTCTTTCGCGAAAAATTCTATATCAGAGGCACGAGTAGGGACGAACGGCACCCGCGTCATCACGAACCCTAAAAACGCGCTGAAGATGACGAGCAGCAGGATCAAGTTCACTACCAATAAAAATATCATTATGGCCAATACCATATCCTAATTATACCATAAATGGAAGATCCCGCTTAAGCTTAGAAAAAATATGGAAAACCCCTCTTTAAAACATTGGCGGGCAACCCCGCGCCAATAGCGCTTCACACTCTGATACAGGATGAGCTATTAATATTCCCCAACAAAAAAGACCTGTCTGGTTTAGACAGGTCTTTTATAATCGGGCAGCCACCTACTTTCCCGCCGGTATGCACCGGAGTATCATCGGCCCGTGCGTGTTTTACTTCTGAGTTCGGAATGGGATCAGGTAGGACCACGCTGGAAATGCCACCCTCCGGTTCTTTTGACGAGGGTCAAAAGAACCGGAGGAAGGACAATCTACTTAAGTAGATTGATTATGGGATTGGAAAGGACCAGAAACACGCCGACTACCGCGAGGATGACTAGGACAAAACCCAATATCTTGAAATTCTGTTTAATCACAATATAATTCTTACCCCGAATTCTCCGCCAGCTGGCGGATCCGAATGCCCCAAATGTTTCCCTTACTCGGGCCATTTGGATACTATCTGTAAATTCGGATTATATTATCCATAAGTCACAAATTGCTAGTCAAATAAAGCTGAATCAAAACTTTCGATTGATTAGTACTGCTCGGCTGAAACGCTCGCGCGCCTTACACCTGCAGCCTATAAACATCCATCCCGACTTGATCCATATTGCTACTTCACAAGTCGAAACTTCAGTGAATACGGGGTAGTCTTCCCCGAATCTTTCGCCTAAGATCGCTCCTAGGCAACGAAACCTAGTTTTGTGGACGGCTTCACGCTTATATGCCTTCAGCGCTTATCCTAACTAGACCTAGCTACCCCGCCATGCCCTTGACAGGACAACGGGTACACCAGAGGTCTATGCATCTCGGTCCTCTCGTACTAGAGATGCGACCACTCAAGTTTCGTACACCCACAGCAGATAAGGACCAAACTGTCTCACGACGTTTTGAACCCAGCTCGCGTACCACTTTAATAGGCGAACAGCCTAACCCTTGGGAGCTTCTTCACCCCCAGGATGTGATGAGCCGACATCGAGGTGCCAAACCCTCTCGTCGATATGGACTCTTGGAGAGGATCAGCCTGTTATCCCTAGAGTAACTTTTATCCGTTGGGCTTTGCGTCTTCCACTCGAACGCATCGGATCACTAACTTCGACTTTCGTCCCTGCGCGGCTCGCCGGCCTTGCAGTCAAGCATGCTTATGCGTTTGCACTATCGACGCGATTTCCATCCGCGCCTAGCATACCTTAATAAACGCCTCCGTTACCATTTAGGAGGCAACCGCCCCAGTTAAACTACCCACGAGCCACTGTCCCACGGTAGGTTAAGCCGTGGTTAGAAATCAATCCTTTGCAGGGTGGTATTTCACTGTTGCCTCCCCCCGGCCTAGCGGCCGGGATTCAAAGGCTCCCACCTATGCTAAACAACAAAAAACTAATTTCAATGACACGCTATAGTAAAGCTTCATAGGGTCTTTCCGTCTTGCTGCGGGTAGACGGCATCTTTACCGCCATTGTAAATTCATCGGAATGTTCGTTAAGACAGTCCCCTACTCGTTATGCCATTCGTGCGGGTCGCAACTTACGCGACAAGGAATTTCGCTCGAAGTGTTACATGATGATTATTCATCAGGCAAAGTCATTTCTGCTTTGCTCTGCATATCGCTATGCAGGTCGGACTATATCTTCTTCAATTTTAGATTGAAGCTTGGCGTATAGTCTCTGAGGAGAGCAAATATCTGGATTGTTTTTTACGGTTCATGGTTTCAATAATCCTTGCAATTTCACTTGCCCCTTTCGGGGTTAAGTGGATTCCTTTCTGAATTAAAGAAAGGATTTGCACAAATTTATTGAAGTCTTCTTTCTTGGCAGTCCTTAATGGATGCTTTTGAAAGAATGGCACAATTTTTTCTTCTAAATCTCTAAAGGATCTTACGCAGAACCTGTAAAGATTTTCTTTGTGATTATCTTTCCGGCGATTTACATAAAGCTTACCGCAACCGAAGAATTTTTGAATTTCTTCCAATGAGTTTAAACTTTTTGCGCCTTGAGTAATCACAAATTCGGGAAAAATTTGCCAACCAGAACTCGTAGTGCTGTTTTTGTTGAAGCTTACGGAAAATGTTCCTTCGCCGTCAACAAACCCAACAATCCAGTAAATTAGCTTTTCCTGCTGATTGTCTGCACTGACTTGATTTTTACTTGGTATAATATTTTGTTTCCATAGATTTCTCTATGGTTACATTATACCATAGTACAGTCAGATTCATCAGAGTTTCCAGCATTTAGCCAAGTTTTACTATGGCAGCTAAAACCGCTTAAAAAGCGGGAAATTCGTTCACCATAGGACAGTTATAGTTACTGCCGGCGTTCATCAGGGCTTGGCCCCCTAGCTTTCGCCGAGGGGTTTAACCTTCTGACACTGGCCAGGCATCAGCCCGTATACATCAGCTTGCGCTTTAGCACGGACCTAAGTTTTTGGTAAACAGTCGGGAGGGGTCTTTCGCTGCGTCCCTTTTAATATGCTGGGTAATGGAGGGGATGATAATACAGGTTCATCCCCATTGTGGGAGTAATACTACCTCCTAGAATTTGTGGGCGGATTGCTCCGCCCAGGGGCTTGGCTCATGCATAAGCCGTAAAGCTAAGGTCATTATCCTTAGACAACTACGACACCGCCGCCAGTCCACACTGGCAGCCATGCTCGGCGGCTGTCCGCCTGCCATACTGCGCCCCAAACTTTCCATTACCCAGCATATAAAAGGGAAAGGTATATACCTAAGGTACACCTGCTTTTTTGCCGAGTTCCTTAACGAACATTGTTCCGGACGCCTTGGGATTCTCTCCCCATCCACCAGTGTCGGTTTACGGTACGGTCGCTTATAAGCGTAACTTTGACGCTTTTCTTGACACCTCGGTTCATGCGAATTCCCGTTGCCAGGTTTCTCCATCTTTTCGCGATTACAGAATTGCATCGCATCTCTTGCGAGGTAGCAATGCAGCTCATAGGAAATCCGGATTTGCCTGGATTTCCACGCTACGAAGACAGCGACGCTAATAGTCAGATAACGCTCGCACTACCGTGATGCGTCCCGCCCAAGATAACTTATAAGCGGTCACGGAATATCAACCGTGTTGTCCATCGGGCATACCCCTTGGGGCCTGCTCTTAGGACCGACTAACCCAGGGACGACGATCGTTGCCCTGGAACCCTTGGATATTCGGCGAAGAGGATTCTCACCTCTATATATATTACTTATTCCAACATTCTCACTTGTATGCTGTCCACCGCGCCTTACGGCTGCGACTTCAGCCTGCATACAACGCTCCTCTACCACCAGCGCATCTCGCTGCCGCTCGCTGCGCAAGTTATCAAATTATAAAGTTGAAAGTTAAAAGTGGCTGCGTCTCCGCAGTTACTTTATAACTTTATAACCTTACACTTTCTACTTGCGCGTCGAACGATAGTGAGACGCGCTGATCCATGTCTTCGGCACCTGACTTAGCCCCTATATATTGTCGGCGCAGGATCGCTTGACCAGTGAGCTGTTACGCTTTCTTTAAAGGATGGCTGCTTCTAAGCCAACCTCCTGGTTGTATGAGCAACCCCACATCCTTTGCACTATAGCCAGGATTTGGGGGCCTTAGACGATGGTGTGGATTCTTCTCCATTTGTCCGATGGACCTTAGCGCCCACGGACTGACTGCCGAGATCTTGACCAAAGAGAATTCGGAGTTTGGTTCGAGCCTACCGCTTGCGCAGCAGGGATCGATTCAGTGCTCTACCTCTCTTGGGAACTCTCGACGCTAGCCCTAAAGCTATTTCGAGGAGAACCAGCTATCACCCAGTTCGATTGGAATTTCTCCCCTACGCACAGCTCATCCCCTATTTTTGCAGCAATAGTGGGTCCGGACCTCCCGTTACTTTTACATAACGTTCATCCTGGCCATGCGTAGCTCACCGGGTTTCGGGTCTAACTCACGCGACTTTTAGGAAATTGTAGCGTCCCGATGCTTGATCGGGACGATCAATATCCTAATACGGACGTTTTGTCCTCGCTTTCACTGTGATTTCGCTCTTGTTGGAGCTTAACCAGCCGCGTAAGATTAACTCGTTGGATCATTCTTCAATAGGCACGCCGTTACGCTGCCGTTTTCCTTGCGGAAAACGGTTAGCGCTTCGACTCCTTGTAAGTATATGGTTTCAGATACTATTTCATTCCCCTTCCGGGGTGCTTTTCACCTTTCCCTCACGGTACTTGTTCGCTATCGGTCAATATGAGTATTTAGCCTTAGATCTTAGTCGACCTGACTTCCAACCAGATTTCTCGTGTCTGGTTGTACTCAAGAAAAGATGAGGAAATTGCAAGGTGTTTCGCGATACGGGACTATCACCCTCTTTGGTCCGCCGTTCCAGGCGTGTTCTGCTACACAGCAAACATAATTTCCCTGCGGATTTACAGATCCGCAACCACCTCAACTTATTACACCTATCAAGCAACGCCTGTAAGCTTTAATCCCTAAGTCTTGCGACCCAAGAAAACACTTGATAGGTTTGGGCTAATAGAATATTTATTCGCTGGATACTATAATCAAATCCAACGAATAAATATCTATATGTTTCCGCTTTCGCTCGCCACTACTGACGGAATCTCGCCGCACCTCGCTACCGCCCGGTGTCGGCAAGTTATCAAGCTATTAAGTTCAAAGCGGCTGCATTCCTGCAGGCTTGATAACTTGGAACTTAATAACTTTCAACTTGCGCCGAACGCTAGTGAGGTGCGGATTGATTTATTTTCCTCGTGCTACTGAGATGTTTCACTTCGCACGGTTCCCGCGCTACGCGCTCCTCAGCGCATAGGCATCCTAATCTTCCATTAGGATGGGTTTCCCCATTCGGACACCCCCGGATCAAAGCTTGTTTGCCAGCTCCCCGAGGAGTTTCGTCGGCTCCTACGTCCTTCATCGGCTCATATTGCCAAGGCATCCACCATATACCCTTGTCTGTTTTGACTCAATTGTTTGACTAGCAATTCGTGACCACCAAAATCAGTCTATAAAGTTATAAAGTTAGAAGCCATGAAGTTACTGCAAACTGCAATTACTTTATTGACTTTACGAACTTTAAGAACTTCCAACTGATCTGATGAACAAACTGCTTTAGGATACAATGTTCAATGACTTGAATCTACATTCTATATATTAAGTGGTTAAAGCTTAATATATAGATACCCTTATTCGGTTTTCAAGCTGCTATCCATTGCCGCCGCACAACTACTGCTCGAACCCCGTTCTTACAAGGCCTGTATACCCTTCGTAAAGATGGTACGCCGAAGATCGGTGAGCAGTAAATGCGCGGGGACAATTTTCAAGGTTATTTCAGATATGGGGACGGAAAGGAGAGAGCAAATTTAGCTAGGGCACAAAAAAACCGCTTTAAGCGGTTATGTAAGCCGTACAAAATACGCCAGTTACATAAACCGCATTTTTGTGCTCAATAATTTGCTATTCCTCATATGTCCGTTTGTTGACTTATCGTAATATCAATTTTAGATGATATTTGAATTGATGTCAAGGGTTTTGCCGATAAATTAAGCATAAATTTTTTTCTCTTATTTATGCGGGTATACACCCCAAAAACCCCCATATTTTCCACATTTTACCCACATTTGATAATAGCAAGCTGTTAGTAATAGGTATTAAGCTTAATACTTACTACTACGTATTTGATACTTGCAACAAAATTGACTCCCCCTCCAGCTTTTTGCTAGCCTAAGCGTGAAGGAGGTGCCGAAATGTCGGCAAATTTTTCGATCCGACAGGTGGAAGATATCGTCGTCATTGATGCGCGGGGCCGGATAACGATGGAGGGAGGCACGGGTCTTCTCGGGGAAAGGATCCGCGGCGAACTCAGGGGCGGCCGTAAGAGGATCGTGCTGAACTTCGCGGATGTAACCTATGTCGACAGTTCAGGAATCGGTGAGATGTATAGCGCTTTCGCCGCCGTTGCCAGCCAGGACGGGCAACTCAAGCTGCTCAACCCAACCAAACGCATTCGCGAACTGTTGCGGGTCACCGGACTTTACAAGATCTTTGAGATATTCGATGACGAGACCTCGGCTGTCAGCAGCTTCGCCTCCCCCGTTTTCACCGGCCCTTACTTTCGGAGGGGAGGATTGTCCGAAGGACGGTTGAACGAATGACAACCACAACGCCAAACCAGGCGCCGGTCCAATCCCGCGCGCCTGGTTAATTTTTATGTTTATTGTAAACTTTACCAAAGATTCCCTTTGACAGCTGCTGTCAAAGGGAATCTTTGGCAATCGTTATTACTTCCAGTCTTTTATCATAATATGCCTACCCTTCAACTCCACTTTCAGCTTCTGCTTCTCTTTCCACTTTAATTTGCGGACATATTCAATCGGCAAGGTCACCACAAAACTCTTGCCACCCCCGGCTTTGGAAAGCTTGCGGATATTATGCTGCTCCATTTTTCTTTGCGCCATAGTTTTGTTTTTGCTACTGAACTAGTTACTGAACTATTTCAGTAACTCTAAAAATTGTTTTTCATCCAAAATCGGCACCCCCAATTTCATCGCCTTGTCGTATTTGGAACCCGGGTCGCTTCCGACTACTACATAGGAGGTGTTTTTTGATACGGATTCCGTGACCTTGCCCCCAAATTCCTTAATCTTTTTCTTGGCTTCGTCGCGGCTCATACTGTCCAATGTACCGGTAATGACAAAGGTCTTGCCTTTCAGCTTGTAGCTTGTAGCTTGTAGCTTGTAGGGCTGCACGCGGACCCCGTTTTTCATCAGCTTTTGAATAAACTTAAGGTTCTCCTTGGTATGGAAATGATCATACACGCTCTTGGCCACGACGTCGCCTACGTTCTCTATAGAGTTTATTTCGTCCAGCGAGGCATCCATTAATTTTTCCAGGCTGCCGAAATGCTCGGCCAAGTCCTCGGCTGTCTGTTCGCCCACATGCAGTATCCCAAGCGCATTGATGAACCGGGCCAAACTCACTTCGCGATGACCCTTAATGGAATTAATGATGTTCTCGGCCGACTTCTCCCCGAACCGCTCCATCCCTTCTATATCCTCTTTCTTTAAAGTGAAAAGATCAGCCGCGTCGGAGATTAACCCCTCTTCCTGGAACCGGTCCAATATTTTCGGTCCGACCGTGTAGATTTCCAATACGTTAACGAAGTGCTGCAAAAAGCGGCGGTTCTTGGCTGGACATTGTGGGTTGGTACAATAATATGCTACTGATAATAATTGAGGTTTTTTGTTAGGCTCTTGTATCAAGTTTTTGTGAGCACTCTTATTATGTTCATTGACCTTTATGAGATAAGAATCAGTGCTGTGCGATATTGTACGCGACTCTCGGCGCTCCACTCTCCCCTCGCACACCGGACACTTTTCCGGTACTTTTATAGGTTTCTCTTTCCCTGTTCTCATCTTCGGCAGGACTTCGACCACTTCGGGAATAACATCGCCCGCTTTTTGGATAACTGCCGTATCGCCTATTCTGATATCCTTTTCTTTTATCATATCCAGGTTATGCAAAGTTGCTTTGGCGACTGTTGAACCGGCCACCAGCGTTGGCTCAAATATGGCCACCGGCGTCAGCACTCCTGTCCTGCCCACGTTCCAGATCACTTCTTTAATGACAGTCGTGGCCCGTTCCGCCGGATACTTGAAAGCCGCCATATACCGCGGCGCCTTGCCCACTATTCCCAGCCGGTCCTGCAAAGACAAATCGTCCACGGACACCACCACCCCATCCGTGCCGTAAGGCAGGTCCGCGCGGATATTGCCGATCTCATCGATGAACTTTTCCACGCAACCAAGGTCCGCGCATTTCATTTCATGCGCATCCACCTTAAACCCTAATTCCCGCAATAACCGATGCTTGTCGGAATGGTTTCGGATTTCGATATTCGGATTTCGAATTTGCGCTATGTCCCACGCAAAAAACTCCAGTCTCCGTTCCGCGGCCAACTTAGGGTCCAACTGGCGCAGGGAACCGGCCGCGGCATTGCGCGTGTTGGCTAAAAGTGGTTTTCCTTCTTTTTCGTATTTCGCGTTCAGTTCGCGCAGGACCTTCTTGGACATTATCCCCTCGCCGCGCACCTCTACATATTCCGGATAAGGCGCGCGGAGTTTGAGCGGTATTGACTGGATGGTCCTTAAGTTCTGGGTAATGTCTTCGCCGACAAGGCCGTCGCCGCGGGTGGACCCCTGGACGAAAACACCATTCTTATATATCAATGAAACGGATAATCCGTCCAATTTGAGTTCACAGAAATACTCCACCTTCGCGGAAGGCGACAGCAGCTTCTTAACCCGCTTTTCCCAGGCTTCCAGTTCTTCCTTGGAGAATACGTCGTTAAGAGAGACCATCCGCACGTTGTGTTTGACCTTGACAAACTTGTCCAAGGGCTTGCCTGCCACGCGGTTGGTCGGAGAATTCGCGTCCTTAAACTCAGGATACTGGTCTTCCAGAGCTTTCAGTTCGCGGGTCAGCGATTCGTAGATATCATCGGTGACCTTGGGATCATCCAAGACGTGATAACGGTAGCGCAAGTCCTCTATCTGCTCCCGCAGTTTCTCTATCCTGATTTTGATTTCTCGCTTATCCATAATTTAATTATAATCTTTTTTCGCTAAAATCGCTAATGAAAAACGGTCTGCCGGTAAACAACAAGCCTTTTAAATATGAGGGATCCACTTTCGTTTTGTGGCAATCTTACCGTGTTCGCCCGCTGGCCGGTTGCCGAAAAAAGTTATCCCCAATTGCCATTTGGTATTTAGTATTGTAAAATAACTATGAATAAAGTTGCGACTGTAGAATTTTGCAGAAACCAAATTATCCTCCCAAAATCCAATCTTGAAAAGTTAAGATAAATGCGCAACTCCCAAAAAAAAATCCAGCTGTCGCCCCGCCTAAAGTTTGGCGTGGGGCGCGGATATTCCCAAAACCGAATCATGAAGATCGGCAGCGTGGTTTTTCTCGTCATCGCGCTGGGCCTGACCGTCAATTCATTCCGGCTGGTGCTTAGCGGCAAAAACAGCGACTCCGCCGGCCAGGCCGTTCCGCAGGTATTGGGGGCCAGTGATGTTAAAACCGAACCAGCGGACAGCGGCATCCAGTTCGAGGAATACAAGATTCAGAAAGGCGATACGCTATTCAACATCAGCCAAAAATACGGTATCAGTTGGACGACCATCGCCACGCTCAATAATCTCAAAAGTCCGTTCACTTTAAAACCCGGGCAGACTATTAAGATCCCGCGGTAAAAGTAAACACCTTAATCTCTTCCCCGGACTTCAGTCCGGGGTTTCCTTTTATCTGCGGGCGGCCGCTTCGCTATCCGTGCTGGCTGAGCAAGGTTACCCGCGGCCGACTTCCTCTCCGCCTTCGGCTCTAGGTTTGATTTATCCCCGCCTTCCGGCGTGCGGTGGTGATTATCCTATACTACTACCATGGCCTACAGGCAGAGTTTCCTCTAAGCTAAAATGGCATTCGCCAGGTTTTTATTCCGTCTCTCTCAAGGAAAAGGCGTATTGTCGGACCAACTGACGCCGTTAAGAAGAGTTCCGTTATTGCCGTAGGCCGAACTGTCAACTGCGACAACACCGTCCCCATCGTTCAAGCGCCAATAGCCAACCAAACCAGTCTCCGTCCCCGTAAGTTGCGAACCCATGGCGGTGCTAATCTGGATGCCGCTCCGCGCTATGTTCCATATCCGAACCTCGTCCATCAAGCCGTTGAAATCGCTATATGTGCCTCCCGAACCATGCCCTATAATTACTGGATTGGCCGCGTTACAGACCGTTGAAACCAAGTTTATGGAGTTATCCAGCGACCCATTAATGTACAATGCGAAGACAGAACCGTCATAAGTCATAGCAATATGGTTCCAGGAATTCAACAGTATGGAACCTTTGCTGTCATAGCTTCGCCATGTAGTACAATCCGCAGCTTGAAACGAAAAGTGAATTTTTGTGGTATTGGGGATAATGTATAATCCGTAATTCCTCGATCCCGAATTTTCTTTCGTCACCAACGGCTGCCAGCTGGATGACGTGGAACGCGGATATACCCATGCCTCCACCGTGAATTTACTCAGCCGCAGGCTAAGACTATCAGGAATGCTAATATTAGCATTGGCGGTATTAAAATCGGCTGAATGGGTATTATTATCCCAGCTGTTTGCGGTCTCGACATTCGGAACATATGTCCTGATCCTCCGGTTCACGCCGAAGCTGCTGGCATTGATGTCCACCACGGTCTCGTTGGCGTAAGGAATACCCTTAGGAACATAAGTGGGGGAAGGGCCAAACCCCTCGATATTCACATACAAGTTCCCCCCGGACTCATTGACCAAGATCAGCTCCTGCTGCATGTCCGGATTCAGTTCCCGCTCAAGCTCAGGCAGGGTCAACGTACTCAATTTCGGCTGGCCGCGAACCAACCAATAATCGTAATTTTGGGTTGGATCGCTGCAAGGGGTCGTGGTGTAGACCTCCGGTTCCGTTCCTTCCGGGTCATAAGGCCGGTTCGGATCGTATTGGCACAAATAGACTGCAAGGTTTCCCGTATTGCCTGTGCTTAAGACCGTCACTCTTATCCTGCCATAGCCGCTGCCGCCCAAAGGATCCGAGGAAGCGGGATTGTAGATTGCGTAACGATTGACGGTATTAGAGAAAGTATTTGAAGAAGAAAGCACTAGGTCCTGGAAGGTCACGTCGCTAACGACGCTGCTGCTGCTGGTTAACGTTACCTTATTATCGTCGGTATTGGTAGTATAGACCATATCTGGCACCTTTCTTTTATACTTGAACAACACCTCTTCTTTCAGCGTTTCCGCGCCATACCAGGCCGGTTCAGTCCGCATCAGGTTTCCGGAAGAACGGATCTCCACGAACAAAATCGTGGCAATGCTAAAGCTTATGGCTAAAATGGCTGACAGCACCAGGATCGCCAACAGCAAGGTCACGCCTGCCTGCCCATAATCGCCATCAAACCGCGTCCGAGTTTGCGGATCCCGTAGCCAGTTTTTGATGCCCGATATGGCTTTGATCAATTTAAGGAAGCCTTTCATAAGATTAACGCCTAGGAATATCATATTTCATCGTGGTAACCGCGGTCTGATAATAAATCGGGACTCGTTCGCCGGTCGTTAATTGAGCGGCAAATTGGATATTCATTTCCACGAACGGCTGATAATTGGGAGTCACTCCCCCGTAATCGGCACAGAGCGAATATGGGTCGCACAACGGACGGATGAAAAAGGATAGTTGTTCCACCCGAAAATTCGGGGGGGTCATTATCTGCGGGCTAGCATCACCCTTTTTTAAGGCTAAAACCGGGGCAGGATTCTCCGCGGTTGCCTTAAATACCCCATTCGGCACGGGGTCGCCAACCGCGTGCCCGCCCGTATTGCCAGGGCCGTACGCGAGATAATAACACTCCTCCTCCCCCTCCGAGTTTATCACTCCCAATTTATTTTCTTGCAAAGCATAGGTATTGCTGACGCTGCTGCCCGCCGGGCTGCCTAAAGAAATCGTCACCGAGCTGCATGGCGGCAAGGAATTGGCCGCGTACCGCCCTGAAAGCAACGTACCGTAATTTATCACCCCATAATTGATGCTGCCGTTTCGAACATCCTTCACGATCGATTCGGTAAGATTGCGCATTCCCTGGGTCGCCTGGCGCAACGCTTCACCGCGACGATTGATCTTTAAAGTATAGTTAAAAATGGACATTAACGCGGTCATAACCAGCGCAAAAATGGTCGTGGCCACGATTATCTCCATCAAAGTGAAGCCGTAATCTGCCTTGCCTCTTTCCCAATTTTCTTTTTTGCCGTACTTTCGAAACATATTTTATGGCTGATAATTTTTCCAATTGGTCAATTGCATTTCCAGCTGCACCGAACATTTTCCGTCGTTTTTCCAATCACTATGGCGCGGACAGTTTTTATCAGTCCACCAAACGCGGGACACCACCTTTAGTTTAGGCCCGGGCAGACTCTTGTCAAAAGGCGGGTCGGTTATGGCAGTAATGGAGATCTGACGATAAAAATCGGATGTCCCGCTGCTTTTGGGGGCAGTGGGATGATAGTAAAAACCGGAGAAACCGGAAGATGTTACATCCGGATTGAAGTCCAAGCCATATACGTAATCACTCGGATCGTAGTCCTTAACCAGCCAAAAATCCTTATTGACCGGATTGTACGGTTCCATCATAAGGAGCCTATTGATCTTTTTCAACGGCGGTTCCTCTATGGCGTAATAAGCTTTCTTGCTCAGCCAATAATGGAAACAATACCCCCCTGTAGGTTTGTCAGCTAGATAATCGTAACAATCCGAAGCCAAAGTGTCATTGAGCCAGTTAGTATCCCTCATGTTCTTAACTGCCTCTATTCCCTCTCTTGCCAGGCCGATCGCGATTATCTGCTTGACCACATTGCCAGAGGAATTGTATGAATATATCGCCAAACCCACGGCCGCGGTTACACCCATCACCAAAATAAATATCGCGGCCAGCGTTTCTATGAGCGTCTGCCCTGACGAACCCAAAGCAAAATTATTTTTTTCGTGTTTTTTTTCAGATATCATGGTGAAGTGATCAATCCGGTTATGCCATTTATGGTTACCGTGCCGGACAAGGTCCCAGTGTCATCGGTAAGTTTAACGATCATGACAGAATCGGAACTAACTGGGTTGCCGCTGGGGTCAAAGCTTAGATCCACGTTAGTGATATAATTGACCAGGTCCTCGTAGTCGCTTCCGCTCCACGGACTGCTGCTGCAACCGGGCGAGAACAGTACTTTGCCGAAAGGCAATTTGAACGCGGCCAGCGCGCAGCTCGGTGTCTGCTCGGCCGGACTTATCGGACGGTCAATGGCTATGGGCTTGACGGACGCGAACCTGATACCTTTAGGAAGTTTTACGGTCTCTATATCCTTTATCCGCCAGGTGTTAGATGAGTCCCTATAAAGGGCCTGAAGGACATAACTCCTTTCGGAAGAAGCGGCATCCAACTTAATGATGTAATATTGCACCGGTTGGGAATCGGCTTCCGAATTCCTTCCGGAAAAGGTATAATTCTGAATCTCTCGGATGCTGCTTGTCAGGCCGGAAAGCGCTATCTTCAGGTTCCTTTTGGACCGCTGTCCAGCTAGATCGACCATGGTCACTGTCAAAAGCAGGGCCATAATGGTGATCACAACCAGAAGCTCCATCAGGGTAAAACCCCCCTGTTTTTCCGAATTTTGTTTCATAAAGGCTTTCCCTGCTTTAAGTATATCAAATGGCAAAAATTTCTCAAAAGCCCAAATATGACAGATACCAGTCAAGGATCTTTTGCCCATAAAATAAGGCAAGGAGCGACCCTACGGTCAGGAACGTGCCAAAGGGCACCTTGCTTTTCAAGGTCTTGCGGCCGGACAGGAGCAAAGCTACCGCTGCCACTCCCCCAAGGAATACCGCAATCATTATACCCACATAAGCCAAGGACCAACCTAAAGCCATTCCAAGCAAGATTGCCAATTTAACGTCCCCAAATCCCATCCACCGCCCTTTGGAAAGATACCAAAGCAGGAAAAACGGCAATGGCGCCAGGACCGCGCCGATCACCCCAGAAAAAAATTGCCCCGACAAATCAAGCCAGTTTCCGCCCAAAAGGCCGGAAGCCAGATTAAACAAAGCTACGGCCGCGGCCGCGGGAAAAATCACGTTATCCAGGATAAGGAAATGTTCCCAGTCAACTGCGAATGTCACGATAAAAGCAGCTATAACCGTCCAATCCCGCAACAGCAGCGCCACGCTGGCCAAATCTCCTGGCTGTCGGAAATGCCAGGCCAAAACGAATAAAGCGCCCGCAATAAGTTCCACCAAAAAATAGCGGAAAGGGATTTTCGCTTTGCATTTACGGCACTTCCCCCTCAAAAAAAGATAACTCAAAAGCGGGAACAGATCCCAACCGTCCAGCGTGCGGCCGCAGGAAACGCAATGCGAGCGGCCAAGGATGCTTTCTTCCCTAGGCAACCGCCAAATGAGCATATTAAGGAAGCTGCCGATGATGGCTCCAAAAACGAAGATGATTATTATCATATTTCAAATATTAATCACCGGCATTTACGTATGCCGGCTCACGCGGCTACTCCAGGCTCCCGAGCCTGGCCATAAATTGGATAGGCACTTTTTTTGGGTCTGGTTCTCGTTTGGCATACTGCCATAAAGCCCTAACCTGCGCATTATTCGGATCCAGCTTATAAACCTCTTCCAGGAAAGTCATCATCCGCTCGCGATCTCCTTCCTCCTGGCTAATTTTAGCCAGAAGAACCAAGGAGGGGAGGTAACCTTCTTTTATCGCCAGACCACGATATAGGTTATCCTTAGCTGCGGATACGTCGCCTAACTGATAATAAAGCAACCCCAGTTGAGCGTATCTTTCTCCGGTCTTGCTATCCAGATTCAGCGACTCGTTAAGTTCGGCGATCGCTTTTTCCAGATACCTCTTTTGCCCGGTTTTATAATAAAGATTATCGTAAAGGTTGGAAGCTATAAGCATGCTGCGTGCCTGCAGGGGGTGCATATTCTTCACGTTCTCGATATGGCTCTCCACCAGATCGATCGGTTTTCCGAGATAAATCTCACTGCCGGTTCGATAGGCAAAATAATTGGCATTGGTTGGGTTAAGCCACGCCGCGACAACGGTCAAAGCATAGGCCTTGGCGTAATCGCCATTTAAATACGCGCGATAACCATAAGCATATAGATATTCGGCGGTTATCAGGTTGGTACCAGCGATGATTAGGACCGCTCCGGCGGCTACCCCGGCAACGTAAAGGCCTTTGGGCAGACGGATAAAATATTCCTTGACGGCAGGCAGTAGCAGTCCAGCCAGCAAGATGGCCAGTAACATAAAATTTGGGATGGATACCGGCGTAAAACTTGCGCTTACCACGAATGCCGCAATGGCGACCAAGCCGGCCATAAGCATCGGGTCCTTCTGTCGCTTAAGTGACCATAGGCTGGCGGCCGCAGCAAGGACGAACAAGCCCAAAAAGCTCGCCAAAAACGGGATTCCGGTGGTCTCCCCCATCTGCAAAAACAGGTTATGAGCGTCGTCAAAGATATAGACCTTTTGATCTATGTGCTGATTGCGGTATCGCTCGAAAAATATCTGGAAATTTCCCGGACCGATACCGAGCAACGGACGCTCCGCCATCCCCTTAAGGGATACTTTCCAGACCAACAATCGCAAGGTGACGTTATCATCCGTAAAATAATTGGAAATTTTCAGGGCCGAAGGCCGGGCGACTCGCACGAAGACCACGCTAAAAGCCACACATAAGACAAAAGCCAAAGCGGCAAGCCATAATTGTTTCCTTCTGGCCTTCTGCCAGGCAAGCAGCGCGATCGCAGTGACTAGGCTCACAATCATCGCCAAAATCGCGCCACGGCTGGCCAAGGCGGCGGTTGTCAAAATCATCAAAATAGCGGCGGTAAAAAATCCAATCTTCGCCCAAAACCGCTTAGCCGTCAACCCCAACACTACCGCGAAAGGTAGGACGCAAGCCAAAAACATCGTGGAAAAATTCGGGTTACCAAGAAGACTCGGCGCCCGCAAAAACCCGGCCGGAGAAAGGTCTTCATAATATCCAATTCCCAAACTGTTCAAAAATCCCCAAAGCGCGACAACTACACCGTCGAATACCAACAACTTAGCCAAAAAAACAAACCGGCCCTTGTCCAGCGTCTTCACCAACAGCAACAAAAACAGCGCCCAAGTTCCATAAAATAGCAGGCCACTGGTGAAACGATAATAGAATCCAAACGCGCTGTTCATCCTGTCTACGGAAAACACGGTGGCAAGGGCCGCCCAAAACAGAAAATTCCCCAAAACGATAAAAAACGGCTTGTTGCCTTTAATGGACATCGCGGTCCTTCCCGGCGCCGACACCCCGTTGTCAAATAAATACGCGATCAGGGCCCACCCCAGCAATACCAGCCACAAAACGAATTTTGGCAACTCAAAATTTTCCTGTGTTTTAAAGGCGAAGGCCAAAGGCACGACCAAGACCAAAAAGGCCAAGATGCTAAACACCTTGTCCTCCCGGTAAGGCCATCTGAGTTTAGAGAAATTAAACATTTTTCCTACAGATTACGGATTTGATACGGATATACGGATAGGAAGTATCCGTAACAGATCCGTACTCCATAGAGATGTTATTTCTTTATTGTATTCCACCCCGCCTGATATCCATCTACAGGCGTTGATAAACAGAAATTAAGCTGGTACGAATCCGCAGCAACCCTTTTGTAATCAAAAGATTCTTGGCAGGCCGCGGAAGGGAATTCTGTCGGAGGAAAAATATTAAAATATCTCCGCATCAGCTCCGGGTCGGAAAACTCAAGCGCTGTAGGAAATTGCTTATTGTCATCGTAAAAGAAATCCAAACCCTTGGTCAAGGCGGCAGCATTATTTCGTGTCAGGCGCGACTGGGCCAACGCCTTCCCTTTGGCAATGCCGTTGAAGACAGCTAGTAATAAACAAATCGCCAATATGGTGATAATTCCAAGATATATATATTTCTTTGGAAAATAAAAAATCATGTCGTTAATAACGGAAACGCTCTCCGCCTTCCGCCTTTAAGGCGGCTTAGGCGGAGAGCGTTTCATGCATTCCAAAATGATAGACTATTGGATACCGGCCGGGGTCAGGACGTGGGTCCCAGCGGAATAACCACCAGTAGTATCTCCGATACAGAAAGATAAGGTGTAATAATTGGTTGTGGTGGTGCTCGGAGCTGTATAGTAATAATTCGGGTTCCCTTGCTCGGGCCTTGCACTGCTACAGTTACCGTCAACCGGCAACGGAGCTTTCGGTACCATCCCAATATAGTTTGGTACCAGACCGACGCTGGCTGCGGACAATACGGTGGAGGCCTCACCGGTTACCGTAGGATAGCTGTTCTTGTCATTGAAGTAGAGCTCAAAAGCCGAAGCCAACTGCCTGACGTCGGCTAAGCGCTTGGCGTCCCTAGACTTCTGCCTGGCGCTATTCAACGCCAGTAAGACCACGGAAGCAAGCAAGCCAATAATGGCAATGACCACCAACAATTCAATCAAAGTAAAACCTTTGTTTTTGTTTCTCAAATGTCTCACCCCCAATCGTTTTTTAGGATGAAAATGGAAATTATTCGCTATTGCCTATAATTTCCAGTCATCTTTATAGATTAATACTATTATATCATATTCTGAAAATCATATCAAGAGAAGTTATACACATACCGATCAATAATAGCCAATTTTAATTGATAATCGCAAACTCTTAAGGTACCCAGTTCGTCGATCAGCCGCTATCGGTTATTCCAACTAACCTGCCACGCTGGCCATATTATAGATCGGCAACAGCACGCCGGCCACCAAAGCTCCGACCCCAAGCCCCAAAATTATCATGATCAGCGGTTCCAGCAATGTAGTCAGGGTTCCGACCTTAGTGTCCACTTCTTTTTCATAAAACGCGGCGAGTTTGGCCAGGATGTCGTCCAACTGGGCCGTCTGTTCGCCGACCTTGACCATTTGGGTGACTATGCTGGGGAATTCCTTATGTCCTGACAGCCCGTCGCTGACGCTTCTACCTTCGGATATCTTCTTTACCGTATCAAGCAGGATATCTCGGTAGACCACGTTATTGATGATGTCGCTGACTATCTCCAGCGCCTTCATGATAGGAATACCGCCCCTGATAAGCGTGGAAAAATTGCGGGAAAAACGGGCCAGATAAATCTTTGTAAAGATATCGCCGATTATAGGGAAGCTGATTTTGGCATGGTCAAGCTGGTTGCGGCCAAATTCCGTGGATATGAAAAATTTTATCGCCAAAACCAGCGCCGCTATAGCAAGCAATACTAGCCACCAGAACTTATCAAAGAAATGGGTAAAAGAAATCAAGGCTACGGAAACCGCGGGCAGGCTTCCGCCCTGCTCTTCCAAAACCGAAGTAAGTTTGGGTAGCACAAACTTAAACATCAAGATGCCGACTATCCCTAGCGCCAACAGGACGAATAACGGGTAGGTCATAGCGCTTTTGACCTTGCTTCTCAATTCATAATCCTTTTCCAACTGGTCGGCTAAATAGACCAGGGACTTGTCCAAAGAACCCGAGACTTCCCCGGATTTGACCAGGCTGACATAGACGTTGCTGAATATCTTAGGATGCTTGGACATGGCCAAAGACAGACTCTCCCCGTTTTCCACGGAAGCGATCAAATCACGGATGATGACGAGCAAATACTTGTTGGTAATCTGCTCACCCAATATCCTCAAAGATTGGATAATAGGGACGCGCGCGGAAATCAAGGTGGACAATTGCCTGGAGAACATTACCAAATCCTTATTGCTCACCGACTTACCGAACGGATTAATCTTCTCCAAGATATCTTCCTGCCTAGCTTCCAGGCTTATGATAATCAGCCCGTTGTCCGCCAAGAGCTGCTCCGCCCTCTGCTGGTCAGCGGCCAAGACCATGCCGGCCTTAACCTGTCCTTCCTTATCCCTGGCTTTATAAAAATATCTCATTTAATGCAAAAGTAATCCTAAACGCTTACGGCGTCTATATTAAGATTATGAAACTAATGACAAAAAATATTCCTGGTCTAGCACAAAATTCTGCGCAGTCTCAAATTCTACCAAACCCTGTTTTACCAGAAGCGCTAGGGTCTTATCTAGCGGAACCATACCTTCTTCTATATTGGTATGGATGATGTTCGGTATCTCGTAGACCTTGTTCTCGCGAATGACGTTCCTGACCGCGTGGTTGCAGACCATTATCTCAAACGCAGGGACTCTCCCGCCCCCAATTTTCGGCAAAAGCCGCAAGGAGACAATACCTGTCAAGACGCTGGCCAGCTGGCTTCGAATCTGCGGCTGCTGATAGGCTGGGAACACGTCAACGATACGGTCAATGCTCTGGGCCGCGTCATTTGTGTGCAGAGTCCCAAAGACCAAATGCCCGGTCTCCGCTATGGTCAAGGCCGCGGAAATGGATTCCAGATCGCGCATCTCGCCCACTAGGACCACATTGATATCTTCGCGCAGCGCGGCTTTTAAAGCCCCATCAAATGTGGGAGTATCCAGATACAATTCCCGCTGGCTGATAATAGATTGCTTCGGGGTAAAGACAAATTCTATCGGGTCTTCAATGGTTAGGATATGTTCGCTGCGTGTATTGTTTATCTCGTTGATCATGGAAGCCAAGGCAGTAGACTTGCCGTGTCCGGTAGGACCCACGACCAGGACCAAGCCTTGCTTCTTCTCAATAAACTTCCGCAATATCGGAGGAAGATTCAATTCTTCTATGGTCTTGATGTGGTTAGGGATTACCCGCATGGCCACACCGTTCACTCCTTTTTGCCGATAAGCGTTGACACGGAAGCGGATATTATCCTTGAACGCGTAAGAAAAGTCTATGTGCATATGCTCCTCATACATCTTTTTCTGCACGGGAGTAAGCAGCACGTCCAATAGGTCCTTAATGCCGTCGTTGCTCAGTACCTGATAGTTATCCAGACGGATTAACGCGGTATCCACACGAATGATGGGTGGCTCGCCCACCATCAGATGAAGGTCTGACGCGTCCCTCTCCAGGACGATGGAAAGCAATTTATTCAACTCCAATTCGCTGGCTTTGTACATAGGATATGAATTATTCTAATTATTCCTAATTGCTCTAATTCACCTAATTAAATCCTAATGTCTAATTCCTAGGTTCCTAATAAGATAACTATTAGATATTTAGATTTGGAATTTGATTAGAATAATTAGACTAATTAGGTCAATTAGGTTAATTGTTTAGGATAGCTTTAACCACATGCACCACATCCGCCGGCCTTGTGAACCTCCGGTCAATATGGCTAGAAATACCTATATCCATCAATTCCTTTAAGCCATCCGCATCCAGACCGCCGCTAATCGCGACTACGGGCAAATGGTTAAAGCTTGCCTTTATCAACTTTAGCAGCCCCAGCATCCGGCTGAACCGATCAAGAGCGTCTATATTCACCAGGAGCAGTTGGGGATCGCTTATCCTGACATGTTCAAACAGTTCTTCCGCACGCGTACAATGGACCACCTTAATATCGTTATCGGAAAAATGTTTGGCATAAAGCTCCCGCAAGTAATCTTCCGGCTCCATTATCAACACTAGCATGTCCGGCCGCTGCTGAAGGACCGCGAGATCGGAGACTTTGAATTTTTCCCGGAAAAGGTAAGCCATAAGATCATTGATAAAAATGAACAAAAATCATACTGCAAGAAACTAGGAAATTGATGAAATTATGAAATATGGAAGTACTATCCTAATTTCCCAATTCCTTAATTTCCGATTTCGATTTTCAATATTTTTTAAGAACCTTACTCGGTGGTCACCCTGATTATCTCTTCCATCGTGGTCTCGCCTCTTAATGCCTTTATCAGCCCGTCCTGCTTCATGCTTATCATCCCCAGTTTGGAGGCCTCCTCGTAGATCTTGCGGGCGGATGATTTAACGGATACCAAATCCTGGATTTCGGGAGTCACGGGCAAGACCTCAAATATGCCGAACCTGCCGGTATAGCCGGTCTGGCCGCACTTCTCGCACCCCGCACCTTTATAGAGCTTCAACTGTTTCTTGTCTATTCCCTCAAAATATTCTTCCGGTATCCCCTCCAGATCCCGCTTCATCTCCTCTTCCACGGGTTTGGGAATTGGGACTTCCTTGCGACAATTGACGCAGATCTTCCTGACCAGTCTCTGCGCCATCACTACGTTGACCGAAGCGACGAGCAAGAACGGCTCAATACCCATGTCGATCATCCTGGGCATGGCGCCGACCGCGTTGTTGGTATGTAAAGTGGAAAATACCAAGTGTCCGGTCAAAGCCGCGTGTACGGCCAATTCGGCCGTTTCCTTGTCGCGGATCTCGCCGACCATCACGATGTTTGGGTCCTGGCGCAAGATGCTGCGCAAACCGGCCGCGAACGTCAAGCCGATCTCCGGATTGATTTGGCTTTGGTTCACGCCCTCAATGAAATATTCCACCGGATCTTCCAGAGTGACGATGTTGACCGTAGGGGTATTCAGGATGGACAAAATGGAATACAAGGTCGTGGACTTACCACTCCCCGTAGGACCAGTGATGAGGAAGATACCATGAGTCTTCTTGATGTTCTCCTTGACCCAGTAGAGAGCCTTGGCGCGTATTCCCAACTGTTCCAACGTCGGCACGGAACTGGTCTTGTCCAAAATACGCATGACGATCTTCTCGCCGTAGATCAAAGGCAGGATGGAAACGCGCAAATCCACGGATTTCTTGCCGGTCTCCACGTGAAAACGTCCGTCCTGCGGCAGGCGAGACTCGTCGATCTTGAGGTTGGACAAGATCTTTATCCTGGTGACAATGGCCGCGTGGACCGAGCGCGGCAGCATCAAGGATGTGTGCAGGATGCCGTCAATGCGGTATCTGACCCTAACGTCCTTGTCCGAAGGCTCAATATGGATATCCGAAGCGTTGGCTTCAATGGCATTTGTCAGAATCACATCAACGATCTTGATGATCGGAGCTTCCTCAATGACCTGCGGTTTGGCCTCTTTTTCCTGGACTTGGGGCTTCTGTTCTTTCTCTTCCTTGGTTTGGATATCCTTTAACGCTTCCCCCACCACACTGACCAGATTCTTTTTCTTGCCGATCGCTTTTTCCACCGAACTATCGGAAGACAAATAAAGCTGGACCTGCAAGTTTTGTTTCTGCCCCAAAAACTCTAAAGCCTCCAAAGCGGCCAGATTGGTCGGGTCAGTGACCGCCACTTTTAGCACCCGGTCCTTGAGCTCGAACGGGACGATATTATAGAAATTTATGGACTCTTGCGGGATAAGATTAAGGACCTGCGGCGGGATCTGCTGTTCCTTGAGGTTGATGTAAGGAATATTAAAAAAAGCGGCCTTGGCCTTGACCAAATCCTCTTCGTCCAAAATCTTGCGCGACAACAGTAGCTGGCTCACCGTCTGCCCCTTTTCCTTGCTCAGGCTGTCCAGTTCGGCGAGGGTCTGGGGCTTGACGAAACCGTTATCCACCAAGAACTGTTCAAAACTTTTCGATGTGTTGGTTTTAGCAGGCTTATCCATTTTTCCCAAAAATTAAGCTCCCTAACTCCCCGAAGCTCCGGGATTGTTTGTCTGTTGGGGCTTGATCAGTTCATTTGGTTGGATCCCAATCTCCGTATTCGGGTCCAATACCGGATATGTCATCACCCGATATTCAAATTTATTCGTCTTGACGACTTTATCGAGATCCAAAGAATCCCCGTAAGGCAAAATCTTCTCCGTGGCCGCACCCGTCACGGTCTGACCCGCCATTGATTCCACGCCAAGAGCAGAATTATAGGATACGGGCACAGCTGGGGTATTTTTCTTGAAATACCCGAAATACAGGACCAGGCCGCTCCCGCCAAAACAAGCGACGACGACTATCAGTTGGATGATCTTTTTCTTATTCATAATAATAGGTCTCCAGCGTTACCTTTAGGCTTAACTGGTCTTCGGAGGCCGAACTGATCTCCACCCCCTGGATATTGATGAGTCTGGCGTTATTTTCTACTTTCTTAAGGAACGATTGTAACTGGTCAAAAGTGCCGGTGACCATCATGCCGCCGGATAACTTCTGCAATGTCCTCTGCGCGGCATATGGATGGGCGATCTTTTCCTTATTGCCGGAATCCAGGGCATTGCCTGCGCCCGCGACATTGATATCCCCCACCGTCACCCCGGTCAACCTGGCCAAATACTCAAGCAACATATTGAGCCTAAGCACATTCCCGCTCAAAGGTAAGGATTCATCAATATCGGCTATCTCCTGAGGATGACTACGAATCTCAGCGATCAGTTTCTGCAAGTTCGCTATATCATCATCCAGACTGGCCTGAGTTTCCTGCAGCGCCGCCAACTGGGAGCGCTGTTTGTCAAAGGATGCCTTTTTTGGCATGACAATAAACCAGTAAAACAGCCCGATGACCACTATTAACAGGATTATCTCCACCAGGGAATGCTCGTGGGTCTTGACCGTTGCCGGCATCTCGAAGTGTGCCGTATTTTTTATCAGTTTGCCATCCATAGATTAAAGTTATTGCTCACCCTCCGGCTGATGCAGGAGCGCGGTATTAAATTTCATCTTGACGTCAAAATTCACGGCCGGGTTGTCGTTACTGGGAACGCGATGGAACGAACCGACGCTGACATCGCTAAAATTTTCGACAACGTCGGGTAGGTTAAAGACCTGCATATACTTGTCCAGGTCTTCTAGGCTCGGCAGCGAGACCGACATCGTAATCGACCCGTCCGCCAGCGCCTTGATCTGGAAATATTTCGCTTTCTTCAGGGTCACCTTGGCTAGTTCAGGCAAGACCCCGGACCAATAGAGATGGTTCGCCATTATTTCTTCCAGCTCCTTGACCTGCAGTTGCCGAGTCAAGACCTCATCGCGATCTTTTATCCCGATGATGGTATTCTTGTTCTCCGCGATCTTCTGTTCCGTGGCCACGATATCTTTCTTTATCCGGCCTTCCTGATAAAAAAGCCACGCGTAATAAGCTACCGTACCTAAAAGCAAGGCGATCAGCAGCTTGGACGACAAAGACAGTAATATCTTCCAAACGTCCTTGCCAGGCGATTTTTGCTTTAACAGGTTTATCTGGGCCATTTTTGTTTCCTAACTTCTTCTAAGGGCCAAGCCGATTGCCACGGCCAGGCTCAATTTATAACGCTGCAATATCTGGATGATGTCCTGATTATACCCGACACTTTTTAAAGGATCACCCAATTCCACTGGGGTATTCAAGCCGTCAAAAAAATTCACTATACCCGGAAGGTTCGCGCCGCCGCCGACCAGCAATATCTTTTCCGCTTTCATCCCGTGCGACTGGTAGATGGCTAACAATTGCTGAACCTCGCTCTTAATAGCGTTCAAAACCGGCTTGACCACTTCGGGGATAAACGTGGAGCTGTTGACGCCGAAATCCTTCTTGAACTGCTCGGCCCGGAACACGCTGATATTTAGGGACTGCGAGATTTTGTCGGTGATTGTGTCTCCCCCGATATTCAGGTTGCGGGATAATCGGAGAAATCCGTTCTCAATAACATTCAAGCCCGTGACCCTCGCTCCGATATCTATTATAACACAGCTTTGCGAAGAACTGCCAATCAAGGAACGGCTCAAGGCCAGGCCTTCTATTTCCCCCACTTCCGGCTGCAGACCGGCCAGGTGGAAAACCTTCATATAGTTCTCCGTAACCTGCTTGGGCACCGCGGTGAGCAGGACCTGCAGCTCCCCGTTCTCCTCCGATACCACAGTCCAAGACAGATCTATTTCCGACAAAGCCAGCGGGACATATTTTTTCGCTTCAAACTCCACGGCCGAATCCAGGTCTTTGTCTCCCATCTTCGGCAATTTGATTACGGAAGTGAACACCGAGCTGTTCGGGAAACTAATAACGCATTTCTTCGTGCTTACGCCCGCCTTGTCGACCAAGGTCTTTAAGATGCCAGCCATTTGCCTAATGGCGGATTCGTCGTTCTTCCCTCCCAACTGATAAGCGATATTCACCATCCCATAAGTGTCCAGGATCGGCTTATCCTTATAAGTGACCTGAGCGATTTTGATGTTGGATGTTCCGATATCAACCCCTAAAATGGGCTTGTTTTTGGAAAATAGGCTGGAGAAAAACATTTACTTGGTTTTCCTTAGTTTTGTTTCTAAAAATCGCAATTCTTCCTTTGTTTCGCATGTTAATAATAATACAAACTTTCACGGTTGTCAAAATTTCGGGTTTCTGCTAAAATATTGGGGAAGATGTTCCTTTTTCGGCCGCCCGCTGATCTAAAAGATAATATCTTAAGGGCGATTAGCTCAGATGGTTAGAGCGCGTCACTGATAATGACGAGGTCTGAGGTTCGATTCCTCAATCGCCCACCATTAAGAAATTCCAAATTACAAATACCAAATTTCAAATAAAATCCAAATATCAAATGTCAATAAGGATGCGGTTGTTTGGATATTAGGAATTGGTATTGGACATTTATTTGGAATTTGTAATTTGATATTTGGAATTTGATTTTATGGCTCGTTTCTTCCTCGCTCCCATAGTTTTTGTCCTCGGCGTCCTTTGCATGAAATATTCCGTGCAGATAACTGACCAATTTTCAGGCAAGATAGATTTTGCGGAAAAATATCTGGGCGTAGGCATCGCTGCCGGCACCTATACCTGGTGGAAGCTATTCGGCCTCGGCCTGTGCATCATAAGCGTGCTTTGGTTGTTCAATCTCCTCCCCCACGGAGCGCCCACAACCCAACCGACCGCTTTGATGGCAATTCAAAGCCTAACCTAACCCGGCCTTGCCGGGGCTTTTCAAACCCGGAAAGTCAAATGTTTATTGTTAAATAGTCAATTGTTATTAAGGGGGCCGTTAGCTCAGCTGGTAGAGCACCACATTTGCAATGTGGGGGTCAGCGGTTCGAATCCGCTACGGTCCACCAAAGTTGATTAGCCGCCTCGCTTCGGCGGGCATTCCCGCAAGGAAATGCCAAGGGTTTTTGAAATCAATCGCTAATTTTCCCACTACAAGACGGCGGTTAAAGCAAATAGTTTTAAAGAAAATTTTTTATTTCCGAAAATTTTCTTGCAAAACGAAATTTTTGGCTTGGTTGGCTTCCAAAATCCAGTTTCGGGTGAGTTTCAAGCCAATGTTTTCCCTCGGCGTAAGTGTTGATTATTTAATAAAGAAATAGGCATGGCAAAATCATTAAATCAAAATTTACATAGGGCAAGTAGGGCAAAGAAAGATGAATTTTATACTCAACTTGTTGATATTGAAAAGGAATTAAAGCACTACAAAGAACAATTTCGCGGCAAAGTTGTTTATTGTAACTGTGATGATCCTTTTGAAAGTAATTTTTTCAAATATTTCGCCTCCAACTTCAATGCATTGGGTCTCAAAAAACTTATTACCACAAGTTATAGCCCGTCGCCGATTGCTGGCGGCCAATTACCTTTGTTTGAGATCAAAGGCTTAAAGTCAATAAAGCCCAAAGACGCAGAGCCTCATAAAATTGAAATCAACGAAGTGCCGGATATAGATAATGACGGCGCAATAAATATTGAAGATGTTAAACGACTACTAAAACATGACAAAAATACAGCCTCTCCGCTTAAAGGCAACGGCGATTTTCGGAGTCCAGAATGTATAGAGTTACTAAAACAAGCCGATATTGTAGTGACAAACCCACCGTTCTCGCTGTTTCGTGAATATGTCGCGCAACTCGTGGAATACGGAAAGAAATTTCTTATTCTCGGCGACCAAAACGCCGCAACTTATAAGGAAATTTTTAAACTGATAAAAGATAATAAATTATGGCTCGGCTATGACAATGGCGGTACTAAATGGTTTCAGGTGCCAATGGATTATGACATACCGACCGAATCTCGAAAAAAAATTGTGAACGGCATCAAGTATTTCAGTATGGGAAGAATACTGTGGTATACCAATTTGGATACTACTAAACGTCACGAAGAGCTTACTTTATATAAAAAATATACACCAAAAGAGTACCCTAAATATGATAACTATGATGCCATTAATGTAAATAGATACATTGATATTCCCATGGATTACGCTGGAGCTATGGGTGTGCCAATTACATTTCTTGATAAGTACAATCCATCACAATTTGAAATAATAAGTGCCAACGATATTAGATTCAATGACAAAGTACCATTCAAAGAACACGGACTTATAAAAGATAAAGAAGGTGCAATAAATGGTAAACCAACTTATGTGCGGGTTGTTATTAGAAATAAAAAGGTAAAAAAGTAATATGAAAATAGATTTACATAAAATTCCAATCCGTAAAGTGATAGCCGGTTATAAAGATAGCGCCGAGGAGGGCGTTGTGGCGTATAACGGGAAACTTGATATTCGGCCTAAATACCAGCGCGAATTTGTGTACAAAGAAAAGCAACGCAACGCCGTAATTGAAACCATCAAAAATAATTTTCCTCTGAATGTAATGTACTGGATGGTGCGCGAGGATGGCGGCTACGAGGTGCTGGACGGGCAACAGCGCACTATCAGCATTGGGCAATATGTTAACGGCGATTTTTCATTGAATGATCGCTTTTTCCATAACCTGACCAAAGAGGAGCAGGACAAAATTTTGGATTATGAGCTGATGATTTATTTCTGCGAGGGAACGGACAAGGAACGGCTGGACTGGTTTAGGATTATCAACATTGCGGGAGAGAAGTTGACCGATCAAGAAATCCGAAACGCTGTTTATACTGGCCCATGGCTTTCGGACGCAAAACTTAAATTCAGTAAATCAAATTGCGCGGCGTATCTCTTGGCAAACGATGGCGGCGCGCTTCTGAGCGGCTCGCCGATCCGGCAGGAGTATTTAGAAACCGCTCTTTCGTGGATAAATGACGGAAAAATTGAGGACTACATGGCAAAACATCAGCACGACAAAAACGCCGATGAGTTATGGGAATATTTTCAAGATGTCATCGCTTGGGTGCGCAAAACTTTTCCTAATTACCGGAAAGAAATGGCACATGTAAATTGGGGCGAGCTATATAACCAATTCAAAGACAAAAAGCTAAACGCCACTAAATTAGAGACCGAGATTAAAGAGCTAATGCAGGACGAAGACGTTACCAAAAAGTCCGGCATTTACCCCTATGTTTTGACGAGACAAGAAAAGTATCTTTCTATTCGTGCCTTTACCGACAAGATGAAACGCGAAGCGTACGAGCGGCAGAAAGGCGTTTGTCCATGGTGCAAAAAAGAGAAGAAAGAAAAACAGAAGTGGGATATTGAGGAAATGGAAGCCGACCACATCACGCCTTGGCACGAGGGCGGAAAAACTACCGCTGAAAATTGCCAAATGCTATGTAAAGAACATAATCGAACTAAATCCGGAATATGAAATCTCTTTATGGACAGAGAAAATATTTTAAATGAGATAACAAATTTTTACCTCAACTCAAGAAATTTTAATGGAATATCGCTTGAGGATTTATATAAAAAATCATCTCTTTCAGAAGATAAATTTAAGGAAGAAATCACCGCTTTAATCAAGAATCGAAAAGTTGATTTGATATACGAGGGCGATATTCCAAACCCGCACATTAAGCCATTTCCTGCACCAGCAATAGAAAAACAGATTGAAAAACTACATCAATTTAGAATTGATGACCATATAAAACAATCAGAGGCAAACGCAGAAACTTTTGGTGAGGGCGAAATTAAAATAAGATTTGTTCAAGGAATTGGATGCTGTGTTTATCCGGCACCAGAGCATTTGAAAAATAAAGTTGATTGGAAAAAGTATGTTTCTCGGCCATTTACTTTGCGTTTGGCTATGGGTGAATGGCAGTTGAGGCCGTATTTTTTTGAACTCGGTATTTTAGCGATTTACAGAAATGACCCGCGATATACATATAGGACGGATGATATAACTGGCTCAATAAGTTATGTTGATGAGAAGTTGCTTAATCCGTCGGATCAAATTTTTATAGAACATTTTGGCTTTGGTTTTGGTGACGGCGGAATTCGCGCAGTTGCTGTTTTACTTACTGATTTAGCAAAACTAACACCAGAACATCAACAAATTTGGAAAGCGAAAATGTTAGGCGGATATTATAAATATCGGCTACACCCGGAATTTCGAAGGTCTATCCTCGGAGATTTCTACGAAAAAGAATCAATTTTTTCGGCATTTCTTAAGGAATTGGAGGTTATAAAAGAAATGTCAGAAAAAATTAGTGGAATTTCATTAATCAATAAAACATTTGATTATGATGAAAAACCTGAAAATTTTGGCTTTCTTATTTTGCCAACATTGCGGGAATATGAACTATTTTGTCATACATTAGATCGTATGATGAGTGATAATCTAAACAAAGATTTTTTTAAAGACAAAATTACTGAATCCGATCTTTCGGAAGACGAAACAATGGAGAAAATTGATAACCAACTTATCCGAAAATTAGAAATCTGGATTAACAAAACTGTTAGATTTTCCGATCACGGTCCGAAGGATGAAATGTTTAAAACATTTCGTGAAATACGCGGTCTCCGATCCAAGCCCGCACACTCTCATTTCAAAAACGAGTGGAATTTAAAATTTTATGAAGATCAGAAAAAACTGATAAAACAGGCATACACAGCAATACGGACACTTCGGCTTATTCTTGCAAATCATAGGAATACGAAATCGGTTGAAGTCCCAGACTGGTTGTTTAAAGGGGAAATTAGAACATTTTAGCTCCGCCAAAAAATTCGCCCGCCCAAGCGAGGACGGCTCGGCAGGGGGTTCAAGGGGGGAATGCCGAGCCGTCCGAGCGAAAAATAGAGGCCAGCCCCGCCGCCCTGCTCGGCAAGAGCAGAGTCCCGCAAAAAAGTTTCCTTTTCCTTTTAAAAAAAATAATCGCGCGCCAAATTATTAATACGAAGAATTTCTTTACGGGACAGCGAGCGAAACGGGCCAATAATTCGGGATTTTGTTCAAAATGAGTTCTGACTTTTTCCAACAAACGCTACCAAAGTTTATTAATTGCCTCGAGAGAAATCAATAGGCAAATCAACACGTCGCCAAAGGGCGATTTTTTGCGCAAACAGAACGGGTACACGTAAAATCTCTACGTTTTAGCTGTTTTTTTGATTATCCAGATACTTTCGGATATAATATTCGTATATTTGTTTCTATTTGTATATTTGCGAATACTACTTATGTTACAGACCCTCAAGCACGCGAACGAAGAGACCTTACAGGAAATCCGGGACGAAAAGGAAATCCGTAAGACCAACGAGGTCTTTTTATTGTTCTCCTTAGGCAGCCAGTTTGACCATCTAATAAAGCAGAAGCTGGATGCTTTAGGCGTGTTTTGCCTGGTAGCTGACCCGGCAAGCGTAACGGCTGATGATATAAAGAAGGTGAACCCTACCGGGATAATCCTTTCCGGCGGGCCGGCCTCGGCTTACGAACAGCCGCCTTTTGACGGGAAAATCTTTGATCTGGGGATTCCGGTTTTGGGAATATGCTTGGGTTTTCAGATGTGGGCTTACCATATCGGCGTGCCGGTCGTGCCTTCGGAAAAACGGGAATTCGGCACGCACAAGTTCACCCTGACCGGAAAGTCCCCGCTTTTTGATGAAGTGCCGGAAGTATCCAATGTTTTAGAAAGCCATGGCGACCGCATTGAACCGGACGCCAAATTAACGATCGTGGGCACCACGGAAAACGCGCCGACCGCGGCCGCGCGCCACAACAACCTTTGGGGCGTACAGTTCCACCCGGAGGTCACGGAGACCGAATACGGCGAAAAAATATTGGAAAATTTCTGTTTCAAGGTCTGCGGGGCCAAGGACCGCTTCCCCGCCTCGGAGATAGCCAAGCAGAAAATAGAACTGCTGCAAAAACAAATTGGCGGCAAGAAAATTCTGTTGGCTTTGTCCGGCGGCAGCGATTCGTCCACTGTGGCATACCTGCTAAAGCATGCGATTAACGAAAAACCCGGGCAGATCCTGGGCGTCTATATTAAAGGTATTGACCGGCCCGATGACGAAGCTAACGTAATAAAATATTTTAATGACCAACCCTGGATCAAAGTGAAGATCGTGGACGCGACCGACAAATTTCTGGAAGCGCTCAGGGGCAAGATATCCATGCGCGACAAGCGCCTGGCCATGAGAGGGATCTATAAAGAAATATTGGAAACCGAGGCCAAAAACTTTGGCGCGGAATTCATCGCGCAAGGGACGCTTTACACGGATGTCTCCGAATCCGGCGGCGGATACGACAGCGGCGCGAAAAAAGCGCAGATAAAAATCCATCACAACGTGAATCTGGGGTTCTCCCTGCCGGAAATTGAGCCGTTAATAGACTGCGTCAAGGACACGGGACGGAACATCGGCCGCTGCCTGGGAGTGCCTGAAGCGCTGCTGGTCCGCCATCCTTTCCCCGGGCCGGGATTAATAGTAAGAATAGAAGGCGAGGTTACTAAAGAAAGACTGATGATAGCGAGAAAAGCGGACGGGATATACATCCAGGAGCTGCGCGACTGGAACCTTTACGAGACCATATGGCAGGCCGGGGCTGTGGTGACGAATTCCGTAACCACCTGCACCAAGGGCGACGACGCGGCCGAAGGCTATGTGCTGGCCCTGTGGGCGGTCTGGAGCGTGAACGGCTTTACCGCGCGCGCCGCTAACCTGCCTTACGATTTTCTAAAGCACGTCTCCCGCCGCCTGACGAATGAGATCAGGGAAGTTGGCGCGGTAGTTTACAGGATATCCGATAAACCGCCGGTGACGATTGAATGGGGATAGTCCCTACTAAAATACTAAAATCACCTCCGTCGTTAGACAGAGGTTTTACTAAAGTACTAAAAACCACCCTCGCCGGGAGCATTGGGTGGTTTAGTATTTTATTAGGGAGATTACCTACCGCCTACAAGCTACAAGCTATAAGCTAAACGCTACCTGCTCAACATCTCCATCATCTTCTGATGCTTCTTTAGCTGTTTTTGCACGTATTCCTTTACTGCCGCCTCGGTAGTCAGCCAGTCCCGACTGATCTTTACGGCCTGTAATCTTCCCTTTCTCGTAAAGTCTCAATAGCTTGGAAACACTTAGGGTATACTGGTAAGGAAAGGAGTCCTCTATGGCATATTCACTAAATCCTAAGCTACCAAGGCTTAGAGCGCAGGCGGTCGATATGGTCAGGGAAGG
>Ga0207433_10001198_pt1 | contig 56723 bp, 33 predicted proteins | sample YelNatPaOPGAMG01_FD_187559 | JGI IMG/M metagenome (GOLD analysis project Ga0207433, IMG submission 187559) | Hot spring thermophilic microbial communities from Obsidian Pool, Yellowstone National Park, USA - OP-RAMG-01 (SPAdes) (version 3) | ecosystem: Environmental > Aquatic > Thermal springs...
ATTAGGCATCGGGCAATAGAGATAAAACTTTCCGTTACGATTGATACATTGCGGAGCCCATGCACCGTTTGTTTCCTTAACCCATTTGAAGTCTTTTAGCGATGCAACAATTCCTCTATCCGTCCAGTTAACCATATCGGTAGAAGTATAAAGTAGCCAGTTCTTCATATGAAATCCTGTGGCATCGTTTTCGTCGTGGCTGGTGTAAAGAAACACAGTATCGTTGTAAACCATCGGTGCCGGGTCGGCCGTAAACTTGGTTTGTATAATCGAGTTGTCTGCAAAGCAAAAAGTTCCCAGTCCAACAGTGAGAGCAGCCAGAGAATTTATAAAGAAATTTTTGATCCAAGAAGTTTTTATTAACATAGCAAATTCTTTCATAATATATAATGCAATAATCACATTAGAGTTTTAGGGTTAATTCTTTTCCATTGTAGTTTACGACTATATCATATTTTTTTACTTCATTCATTCCAATACCATTACCTGGCTTTACTATTACAATCTTGAATTTGCGTTCTTTTAGCATTCCGGGAAACTTGCCCTTTCTTTCACCAATGGTTAAAACTTTCTTCGCATCATCCCAGGTGAAAGTTATTGTAGAGTAAATTCCATTTTGATAATCATAGTTGTCGTTTTCGTCTTCATACAATGTAAACTCACCATCAGCACCAGGATAAATTCTTAATTCAAGATCATCCCATTTTTTTTGGGTCGCATATTCTACTTTCGGACCAATAGGAAGAATTGAGCCTGCTTTCACATATAACGGAATAATATCAATCGGAGTTTCTTTATTAATTTTTTGACCGCCGCTATATTTTTCTCCGGTCCAGAAATCAATCCAATCTGTTCCTTTAGGAAGATATACTTCTTCACTTCCTACATTGCTGAAGTCTCCAACTTTAGTTGTATCGTTACCTTCAATTACAATCCTCGAATACATTGGCTTAGTAACCGGGCAAACTAAAAATGATTTTCCAAACATGTACTCATTATTAATATCAAGCGCAGTTTTATCTTCTGCAAAATCCATTACTAAAGCACGCATCATGCTCGACTGATTTGCAGTAACATTCCACGATGTGGAATAAATGTATGGCAACAAATCATAACGCAGTCTGATATATTTATAAATAGCATCATAAATCTCATCGCCTTTTTTTCCGAACTGATAAATTTCTCGAGGAGCATCAGTACCGTGCGAACGCATCATCGGACAGAATGCACCGAACTGTATCCAACGTGCATATAGTTCTCGGTAATTTGCATCTTTCAATTTTTGTGGAAAGTTCCAAAGAAAGAATCCGCCAATGTCGCTATTCCAATAAGGAATTGCACACAGTGAAAAATTTAAGCCGGCTGAAATCTGGTCTCTTAGTGCGTTCCATGATGCTACTACATCGCCGGACCATGTATCTGCACCATATCGCTGCTGACCTGCAAACATTGAACGCGTAAGAATGAAAACTCGTTTTGCTGATGTAACCGAACGCTGTCCTTTGTAAATGCCACCAACATGCATTAAAGGAAAAGCATTGCGAACTTTGCGAAATGAACCAAGATATGTTTGATCATCAAAATCGGAAGGCTTAACATCCATATGATCCGGTTCCGATGAATCGAGCCACCATCCGTCAATGCCTAATGAAAAGAGATCTTTATTCAAAAAATTCCAGAATATTTTGCGCGCTTCGGGATTGTATGCATCATAAACTCTAACGCCAGATGGATATTTCATATCAGGAGGCCAGACATCCTTTGCAGATAAAGGCCACGTTTTAAAATCAAGCAGCATTCCTTTTTTATTCAGAACTTTATATTGTTCTGTCTTAGGCCCAAATGACGCCCAGACTGAAATAATTATATGTGCATGCATCGCATGAATTTCATCAATCATTTTTTGTGGATCCGGAAATTCAGGATTAAGAAACTGCATTGCATTCCAATAGTAGTTATCTCCCCAGTATTGCCAATCCTGGATTATACCGTCTAATGGCACTTCAAGCTCGCGGTATTTTTTAACAACTCCAACTATTTCATCTTGACTTTTATACCGCTCTCTGCTTTGCCAATAACCATAAGTCCAGAGTGGTTCCATCGGCACTTGACCTGTTAACTCCCGCATTTGAGCTATCACTCCGTCTGCCTTTCCACCGTACATAAAATAATAGTCTGCACAATTGCCGACATCCGATTTGAATGTTGTACTATCCGGGTTGTCGATGAAAAGTGTAGGTGAATAATTATCCCAGAATAATCCGTAGCCCTTTGCCGATAGGAAGTAAGGAATATAATCGTCAGTATTTCCTTGGATCATGCGTAAAGTATCGCCCCGCTGATTCATTTTACCATGCTGCTGCTGTCCCAATCCGTATATGGCTTCATCCTTATCTAAAACAAAAGATTGACTTACACTATAAGTCTTAACCCCCGCATCGTTAAAATTCGTAAAAGCTATGCCGTCTTTTTTCTCTTTTAACAACGGCACTCCAGCAGATGTAGAAAAAGATATTTTCCCATCCTTCAAGTTAAGTTCAACCTGAACTTTTTCGCTTTTTAAAATGATGTCGTCTCCTGATTGCTTTATACTAAATACTGTTTTATGAGGAATCTCAATTACCGAAAGGCTTTTCTTGGTAAAGGACTTGTCTTCAGGAAATTTTATTATCCGAACTGTAGATGGATTATAAAACTGAATTTCAACGTTGAGAGATTTAATCGTCGTCTTAATTCCAAGCTTGGTTTTCTTAAAAGATTGAGCATTAGATGCAGCATCCAATATGAATACTGACAATGCTGCTATTAAAAATATTTTTTTCATATCATCACTCTATCTAATTCTTATTTTCTGATTCTTGAAGCAGCTTTTTCAATACTTCAAATTTCTCCATGGTCGTAATAGGTATCGGTTCCATTTTATCTCCTAGTTCCATGGTCTCCGGCGGTGATTTTCTGAAAGAAAGCCATTCCGGTAATCCCTTACCATTTGGATTTCCCGTCGAGATGAAGTTTATCCAATATCTCGTCATTGTCTGTTCAATATTGTTGTCTTCTGCTGTCCATGGTCGTAGCGACTGGTTCAAATTGTCGAAAACATAAGGCAGTTCAGATGAATGAAATACCTGATATCTCTCCCTGGTAGTTCCAGGCTGCGGATGCGTAAAGAGGTACGTGTATAATTTTGTTTTGCAAGTCTCTTCACGCTTCAATCCCCACAGGTACATCGAAACGACCGAAATATCACGAGCTAATTCTTTCTGCGATATTACTGCTTCCTCCTGTGTCGAAGCAGGATAAAGTTTCAGGATTTCATCTGCTTGTGCACCAGCCTGTTGCCTTACCTGTTTACGAAACTCCGCCTCTGGAATCTTACCATAATTATTATTAAAGCTTCCTTCATCTGCAACCCAGCCGGTTATAGTAGCAACATCGTTTTGTTTTCCTTCTTTGAATATTTCATCTGCACTCTTTGGTAAAAACCATCCATCGACGATAGGCAGAAAATGAAATTCTTCTTTAGTCGAAATATCTATTAACTTCGCAGCCGGCATCGCCCTTAATTCAGCCAATGTTCTGGCACCGATAGCCTCTGTGAATTTCATTCCAAGTTTTTCCATAGATTCAAGACTGTCTCTCGGACCAACTTCGTCGCCTGTTCCGCTCTCTGCAATTGCTCTAATGAAAAGACCTTTTACAAGTGGCGAAGCTGTCAAGTAATTTACGGACGATGCTCCTGCAGACTGCCCCATAATTGTAATTTGATTCGGATCCCCACCAAAAGCTGAGATGTTCTTATGGACCCATTTAAGCGCAGCCACTTGATCAAGAAGTCCATAGTTTCCCGATGAATTATGCTTAGATTCTTTTGTTAATTCTGGCAATGCGAGAAATCCAATCACGCCTACCCGGTAGTTAATCGTGACAACAACTAAACCTTTTTTTGCAAGGTTCTCTCCATTGTATACTGGGCAATTGCCCGATCCGCCGGTGAAGGCACCGCCAGGAATATAAATTACAACGGGACGTTTTTCTTTTGGTGACTTCGCCGCAGTCCAAATATTCAGATAAAGACAATCTTCACTAATTACACCTTGCGGTTGGTATTCCGGAGTCCAGGGACCTAATTCCTTTACCATTATTTGCATCGGATTCGCCGAAAACTTGTCTGCTTTTCTTACGCCTTTCCAATGTGCTGGTGGCTGAGGCGCACGCCAACGCAATTCACCAACTGGCGGCGCTGCATACGGAATACCTAAATAAACAGCCACCCCATCTTCCTTAGTTCCCTGCAGCAACCCTTCCTCTACTTTAACAGGCGAAGGCTGCTGTGCAATTGCGATATCGGCAATAAATATTATAAACAACGAAAAGAACAAAGCTAAATGTCTCATACAATTATTGCTTTCATCTGAATGTTTATCCATCTACCTTTAGTTTTTTAGAATCATTACAAAGAAAATAATAAATACAACAAGCTTCAATTATTTAAAGATAGTTATAAAAAAAATTTTTTTATAACCCTGATAATCATTTTGCCCATGCTTTTCCTTCAGGCGATCTGCGCCACTTAAAATAAGAATCAAGAACCTCAAGCGATTTAGCACTTGGTACAGGCCCCATATGCGGTATTCCGCTAAAGTACATTACTTCCGGATTTTCATTACTGAAGGCTTGCCATTCTGGCATCCCTTTACCGTTGGGATCACCGTATTTGGCAAAGTTTGTCCAATAGGTAGCCATATCGCTGGATATTTTTAAATCAGTTTTAGTTATGTTGGGATTGGAAGAACTAAGATGCTCGAAAACATAAGCAACTTCTTGCCCGTGTGGTGAACCGAATCCGTATAGTAGTGAATCCTTAGGGTAATTAGGATGCTGGTCAAAATAATAATAGAATACTTTTGATTTCCCTATCTTTGATTCAAGTTTAGCCCAGCTCCATGTTTGCCATCCGAAAGCAGCATCGCGAGTAAGATCCCTGGCAGTCTTAGCAACCTTTCCGTTGCCCGAAGGATAGGCTTTCAACAATTTCTCTGCGAAAGGTCCGTAACGTTTCTTGACAGCCGCAATATATTCTTCTGTAGTTTTCGGTGGTGAAAAACTTGCGCCCTCATCCGAATTATATCCAACAAGAATTGGTGTATCGTTAAATTTTCCTTCCTCATAAAGTTTATATTGATCATCAGGTATCACCCATCCGTCTATTATCGGCCAAGCCATTCCTTGTCCGAATCCGGTTGCAGGAAGTTTGTCGGCAGGAATTTTACGAAGTTCTGCAATGGATGAAACTCCTGCTCTTTTGAGATATGCTTCACCGTCCTTTTCGGCATCAGCCAGCAGTTTCATATTTTCGCCGGGATAAGTAGTTTTACTCGGAGGTCCGAACGAGCCGCCGCTTTCGGAAATAGCTCCTTCAAACAACCCTTTGGCTAATGGTGAAGCGCATAACATGCTCACGGCAATTCCTCCAGCAGACTCTCCAAAAATAGTTACCTTGTTTGGATCTCCTCCAAATGCGGCAATATTTTGCTTCACCCATTTTAATCCCGCAATCATATCAAGCAAACCGTAATTTCCAGATACATGGTGGGGACTTTCAGCACTTAATTCAGAATCGGCTAAAAACCCGAGGGGTCCGACTCGATAAGCAATACTGACTAAAACCACTCCTTTCTTGGCAAGATTAGAACCGTTATAATTTGGATCAGAAGTGGAGCCAAAATTAAATCCCCCGCCGTAAATCCAAACCAAAACCGGAATACGATCGTTTGCAGATTTTGCAGGTGTCCAAACATTTAAATACAAACAATCCTCGCTCATTCCCGTACCCATATTCATTCCTTGAATCGGAGAAGGACCAAACTTATTAGCCTGCTTAACTCCCTGCCATTTTACCGCTGGCTGCGGCGGGCGCCAACGCAAGTTACCTACCGGCGGAGCGGCAAAAGGAATACCAAGATATACCGTTAATCCGTCTTCATATTCCCCTTGTAATAAACCATCTTGAACTTTTAGCGGTGCGGGCTGCTGAGCAATGGCGAGTCCGTCAACTAATATCATAAACATCACAACTAAAAAAATTATTCTTCTCATTAAAATGATCCTTTAAAAAATGTCCAAAAAGTTTAAGAAAAATTATTGCCTCTAATCTTTTCAATCAGAGTAATTTATTTTTTATCCGTTTGAGTTTGCTGCAACTCAGGTTTGGTTATTTTATATCCCATTAATGCAAGCATTTTTTCTGCATATCTTGTTCCGAGCATTCTGTAACCTTCTGCAGTAAAATGCATATTATCCGGCGGTCTTGCAGTACACCCGGCAGATGAAATTACATAAGAGTTAGGAACTATCTCGGGCAGTTTATCGATGATTTTATTCATACTGGCACAAGCACCATGCTCATCTTCATTAACAACTTCGCCGGCAAGTAGAGGAACTTTTTCAGCATCGAGATTTAAGTCTTTGATAAGGTCGTCGTAAATATTTTTAACTCTAAAAGTCCACGTGCTGTCGTTTGTATTTGATTCACCCTGATGCAAGAGTATTCCCTTGATGACACCGTCTTTCTGGGCTTGCTTTGCCATGTCAACAAGATATTGATATGGATCTCCGTCATATTGTTTGATAATACCTTTCATCCATGACGGAGCCGAATCTGCATATGCCTTATATTTATTCTTCTCGAATAGTTCGATTTTACATCCGGCTACAGCCACCACAACAACTCCAACTCTTATATCCTTCGGAAGATTTGCAACCATAGTTCTGCCGAAATAATCTGCCGGACTTAAGCCTGTATGCGGACGACATAGCGGAGGAACTGCAGTATACCAGTGTCCCTTTTCCCTATTTAATTTGGGAAAATCAACTGCAGCTAGTACCTGGAAACGATCGTCAATATTTTTCTTGTCCTGCTCTTCAATTCCCGGAAAGCCTTCCATATTTGACTGCCCGAAACAGATGAAGATATAAAAATTCTTATCCTGCGAAAAAGTCTTTGTCGAAATTAAAAACAACCCCATTACCAAAAGCATAAAAACCCAGTATTTCACTGTTACTCTCCTAAATATTATTTATCAATTAAAAAGGTAATCTGATTATTTAGAATCTATTTATAAAAATTATTGTTTTATTCTTGTCAGTTTCATGTTAACTTTTTGATCCATTAAATCAGCACTTACATCGATCGTGTCGTCATCAAGATACTTACATTTATGACTTATTTTCATCCCGTTAAGCTCAACATCAAATGAAAAATCATTTCCCTTTACAATTCCGTTTGTCAAATCTATATCACCCATTGCCGAAGAATCTATACCGGTTAGTGTATCTCCATCAACCTTAAAAGTAAAAGTTAATTCTGTTTCTCCTTGCGGACCGGAAACCTTACCGATCCAGGTACCGTTTATTTTAGATTCCTCATTAACTCTGTGTAATACTATCGGCTGATCTCCAAATGGCAAAGTAAGTTTGACCCTGTCACTGTCTAACACCCCTGTATGATGAATTTCCTGCCCGTTAACATCAACATCAAATGAAAATTCATTCCCATTTATTTTGCCGTTCTCCAGCGGTAAAGTTCCCATTTGTGAAGTTACATTTCCGTTTAACGAATCGGCTTTAACTTTAAAAGTAAAAGTTAATTCCATGTCGCCGTTCGGAGTATTCATTACACCTTTCCAGCTTCCATCAAGGTTTTGTGCATTGCTGGTTAAACTAAATACTAATAACAAAAGAACTATAATTTTTGCTTTCATTTTTTCCTCCGTGTGATTTTTTAGTCTTTTTTTTAATTGTAAACTGCTGTTAAGACTTACCATTTTAAGGTGAAATTTCAATCGGCAGATTTCCGATTAATTTTTACCAGTTATTAAAGTTCAACTATTAAAGTGAAAGACGAACCGATAAAACCCAGCATTTTTTACAGGTATTTATCTTTAAAGCTTTGTATAATTTTTTAAGGCATCTTAAAGTTCCATCTCGATTTATCGCTCTTCGGGTCGAACTTAGCCAGAGTAATTGTACTGACGCCGGCTGCCGTCAGAACCAAAGGTTCTTTTGCATTTGGAACCACCTTTGGCATAATACGATAAGTGCCATCTGTCAGTTGATCGATGCGCCAAAGCTGTTCCGGACTTCCGGTAAATTCAGCAACAGTTACAACCTCTGAATCAGCAGTAGCCGCAAGAGCACGATTCGTTCCTGCAATTGTAATCTTGAAATAAGGAGATCCCGGATAACCGCCGACGCTGTCAACGGGCGTGATCGTCCACTCTTGGTGAGGTCTAACCACATAATCACCTATGCGGACATCGATATTTCCATGAGCCCAATCTTTTGAATCTTCCACCAAGGTCTGTGGCGGAATCGGTTTAACCGGCTCGTTGTTATTGATTCTAAAAAAGGGCATGCCTCCGACCATCCGGACAAAATCCACGGCAAGTTCAAGAGCATGACCGCTACGTTCGGATTGAATTTCAAATGTACCGCCCTTAAAATCATCACCGGCAACGGGCCAGCCATTTTTCCAAAGCAACGGCTGTATAACTAGCACGCTTCTTCCGCTCCGGTCGAGATCGGCTTCATAATGACATGAGAATTTCTCAACTCCGTCACCCAGATCAAGCAGACCGAAGTGACCGGCTCCAATCAAATGTCCATGTGCACCAACTAAGAATTTACCTCCGCCTTTGAGCATTTCAACTCCCATGTTGTCCACATAAGGTCCGGTAACTTTTCTTGAGCGTCCGACTACAATGTTGTAAGTTGAGTTGGGACCGTCGCAACATGTGCCGTGAGTGCCAAGCAAATAGTACCAGCCGTCGCGGTACATCATAGCCGAAGCTTCACAGTCGATTGCAAGGTTCACGGGCTTATTGCCTGAGATGCGTTTTCCGGTTTTAGGGTCAAGCTCAACAAGTCTTATAAAACCGAAATAAGTTCCGTAAGAAAGATATAGCCTTCCATCTGTAGGATCAAGAAGGAATGCAGGATCAATTGCATCGCAGTCTTCTTCACCATCAGACGAGGCAACGACGGTTTCATCTTTAAACCCGAAGTCCGGCGATTGGGGATCGAGCGTCTTAGTCCACATAACATAGATATTACTGGCATGCCCGCCGGCTAATCCTCCTCCGCCTTTTGCATATGCAACATAATAACGATTACCGATATGGATAACATCCGGTGCCACTCCACCGCCGGGACGCACAGCTCCGCTGTTCCAAACCCAGCCGTCCTCGGAAATCAAGCCTCCGCCTCCTGTACCGAAAGTGTAATATTTGCCATTGCACTTTACAATGGTTGACGGATCATGAATATAAGGTTTGCCTATCTGAGCAGAAACCGGACATGATAAATATAAAAAAAACAGTACAGTAACTGTTAAATTCAGAAAACGAAATTTCATAAAATCGCCAAAGACAAATAGGTTAAGATCAAAAAAAGGATTACTCATTTGTTTCCTTCCTCTTTAATGTTAATAGTAATATTTTTTACCGGATTTCCGCTCTCATCAATAAAGCGAACGCAGAAATCACTCATACCGGGACCGTTGATTACTGCACCTCGAATTATATTCATTCCTTTTTTAAGTGTAAAACGTTTTGATACACAGTCATCCATAACCATACGTCTGTCACCGGATAACATTACTGCTCCCTTGCCATTAAGCCACCACATGGAAGCAGAATTGGAGCCGACAGCCATACGAACATTCTTCATTTCTTTTGGACTATTAACTACAGTAACAGCCCAGAACAATACGCCGTAAATCTGCTTGTGCAGTCCGTTGGCAAAGCGGAAAAGTTTTACGTCAAATTTAGTTGCATCAAGAGCGTGCCATGTAAGTTCCTGATTTCCGACTTTCACGCTTTCGCCATCATGGGGTATTCCGGAGAATTGATTTGGAAAATACAGTGTATCGAAAGCCTGACGGATATAACTGTCTGTAAAAACAGTGTTGCTGCGGTTTGGTTTGTTGATCGGTTCGAGAAGCAACCAACGTTGCAGAAAACCTTCCGCGTCCGGTGCTTTAGGTGATGAAATTGCCGGCTTGAAATATGGCGCCAAGCTTTGTGCGGTATCTTTTAAGACTGTACTATCGGCTGCATTTCTGTAGCTGCCAGAGTAGCCTTGAATTAGCATGACAACAAAGATACCGAATACCGGTATCAAAATATTGCGTAATATTTTCATTATAGATCCTTTATAAAATTTTAGACTCTTGACCATAAACCGAAATTGAATAATTTAAAAACAATGTCATGCCTTTCTAATAACAAAGTAAGGCTGTTGCGTTAGCTTTGCTGTTAAACCAGGATACAACCACGCATTATCCGGTTTGTCTCTTAATTCAAAATAATATTGTATAGGATATTGCGTCTTTGTATAATTCCCCTGTATTTCTGCTCGAAAGCTTTTTCCATCCTTCTTCATTTCTATTGTTTTAAACCTCTCAGCATGATTTACATGACGATAATAAAGCAATACTGATTTGATATTTTTATCAATTAATATATCTATATTAATAGCTTCACCGGCTTTAAATTTATCCGGCTGTTTATGATTACAAACAGCAGAGTCGCGATGAGGTCGGCCTGTAGCTTCTGCTATTGCAGTCCTTACATTATCCGGCTGAACAGCATTGTTAACCGGAGTTTGTTCCAATATCTTTTTCATAAAATCAATATCTTCATCTATGGCAGGAAGTCGGTCTAACCAATGTCCTCGCAGTACATCAAGCTCACCTACAGTAATATCATGTTTATAAACGTCTCTTGCGATTTCGGAAAGACCAATCCAGAAGTTTCTTGCTTTATGGTTGTATTCTATTGATAATTCCAACGCTCTCCGATCGTTGCCTTGCTTGAATATACCGAATAATATACCGGCTCTGAATTTTGCGCCGAAAAAACGTCCAAGCCCTGCGGCAATAGCGGCATCGATTGCCATCCTACGGAATTCAGGTTTCTTCGTTCCTTTTGATTTGACTTTCGCTACCGCGAGATTTTTTTCCGTCGCTCCGGCAAAGTCTTCCAGCCATTGCGCATATTCTACCGGTGAATATTTTCCGCTGCGCTGTCCTTTCAGCAATTCATCGGCAAATTCGTTAATGCCCGTAAAAAGTTGAGGGTCCATCGGACTTACATTACCGAATACTTTAGGAGATGGTGTATCAAAAAATGAATTTTTATTATCCGGATCGGCAATGGAAAGATTTGTGTAAATCTCCGGCCAGTATAAATTATTTGCTGCCGAAACTCCGTGAGCAGTCAATACGATCGGAAGTATCGGGAACGCATTTGCAAGCGCAGATTCAACAGCCATAGCTCCCGCACCGAATTGATTCGAAAGATAGCGTCTCCATACATCCGGCTCGGTATCTGGATTGTAAGCCATTCTGCCGAAGACTCTGTAGCTGTATAGATATTTTTGCCAATCCCATTTTGGTTTTAATGATTCGTCAAGATAGGCGCATCTTCCTCCGGCAATACCTGATCCGCGACGTCCTTTGAAAGAAAGCGGCTCCATAAGTTCGGCACCAACACTTCCACAGAAACTGAATGCTTTTGAGTATGCGGCGCTCATTTCGGGACTGCCCCATAATAACAATCGCTGTGTTCCCGGCCAGATTCTGTGCAGAACTTCATAACCGCGGTCTTCTTTTAATAAATCAGCGTAACCGTATCTTGTAAAACTTCGGGAACCCGCACTCAAATTCAGTAACCCTTCTGCTTTTTGATCCTGCTTCGGGATTTCAAAAGCCCTGATATCGCCCTGATGATAAGGCAAACCAAGATGTTCTGCCCAAAATTTCGGAGAGACTTTTACCGGCATACCGGTAGCAAGGGCAATATCTATTATCTCCTGAGTTATTCCTTTGGCGTGCATATCTATCTCAACCTTTCGACCGCAGGTTGCAACGCCGTCAAACACCGTCTTCCAGAAATCATAACTTCCTTCTTTTACTCCGCTCTCGCCGTGTATGCGGAACGTTATACCGCTGATTGAAAGACAGGTTTTTAAGAGCTGTCTAAGAGCATCTCGGCAGTATGGACCTTGCGTTTCGGGCGTTAAACCTTCTACCGTATAATTTGCATTCGGGCTGTCGATCCATTTATATCCGTGCATCCAGATACCCAGTTGAAACTGAATGCCCCGGGCGGCAGTTTCATCACTTATAAATTTTAAAGTTTCCAGATTTTTTTCTCTCTCCGAATCGGGCAGTTGGGGAACTCTGACATTGAATCCTGGAACAGATAAAAGAAACGGATAGGCAAAAAGGAAATAGGCATCGGTTATATTCTGAAGAAAATCGTAACCGATTCCGAAACTCAAATTGAAGCGGTTGATCCGCTGGATTGCTAACATTGTTAGATATTCTTTCCACATCTCACGGTCGTAATACCAGGGTTTATCTTCTATCTCGCTTACAAAAAGTCTATTTACGCTGCGGATGACATTTGCGGGCTGTTCCACAACAGGTTTATGAATACTTATGGAATCAATCGGGTCATTCGAATATTTAATTCTATCCACAAGCTCGAGCAAAGCATAGACAAGCCCGCTAACATCATATCCGCAGGCTAATAAAATTTGTTTGTCACCTGATCTTATCGGTACAAGACCGAGCGCTTCCGCTGTATCGGGAATTTCTGTCTTAGCTTCCTTAAGTAACCGACGTGCAACCCAAAAATCCGCGCCAGCCGCAACAATAATTAAATCACCGCTTCGTGCTTTTGATAATTGACTGCATTTAAAAACATCTATTTCTTCGGACCGCAGGGATTTCTCAAGTTCCTTTGCCGCCCACTGCGAAGGTCCCGAACCTGCGGTCGAATCGCCGGGATCGATAACCAGTGAAACACCTTTCAAGTTGAAACCGAAACTGCCTAAAGAAGAAATTCCCAGAGCAGAAATTCCCGCTATCTTCACAAAGCTACGCCGGCTTATACTCTTTTGTTCATTAAACAATTCCGAACTCATTATTTATACTTAATACTTTTTTAATTAATATTTTATTTTCTTGAATGATCTTACTTTCTTGTCATATCATTTCGAATAATTTCATCCAGGTTGTAAACCGGGCGTTCTATATCATAAGGTATCGGAATTTTACTGAACTGCTGGAAGTAAAGCAGACAAGCATCTTTCCATAATTGGGCATTAATACATTGGCTGCGGAGCTTTCTTTGCACTTCGGTAAATCGCTCCGAATCAATGTAAGGCTGAATCCTGTCCCAGGTTTTCTGAAATCCGCGGACTTGGTTTAGTCCTTTTTCGTAATGATAGCATAACGCTTCCCACAGAGTACGGCCGCTCTTCATTTTATAATCCCAGGAAAGATGATGAAACCATAACAAATAAATTTCCGGACAGGTTTTTACGTTATTAAATATTGATCTTAAAGGCTCGTGGTACTGGCTTACCGCATTGGTGCCGGTTTCTGTTCTGTCAAATCCTATTCCGATTGAATCGGCTTGATGATAATAGGGCGCAGTCCAATCTTTTCTGACACCTTTCGGCGCCCACCAAGGTCCAGGACCGTAATGAGTATTCGGTGCAAAGAGACAATGTAATCCGAGCGGCATCATATAATTGACCGCAGCTTCGCGACTGTCAAGCATCATCTGTTTTACCGGTTTTAAAAAATTCACCGTCCAATCAGCATTAATGGTTTCATTCATGCCTTCATCGTTCCCAGAAATTCTTTTGAAAGTAAGTTTTATCCATTCGTCGGCAATTTGTTCGCTTGTTAAATTGTCGTTCCAGGCGAGACGGCCAAACGCGTACCAGTTGGCTTGCGCAAATTCATGACCGCACCAGTTTGTATCGGATCCTATATTGGAAACTCCGGCAATAGCGGTATACTTTTGAGGATAAATACTTCCGTCGGTGCAGCGGGCAACAGTACTTCCCTTGCCTTCCTGGTAAGTATCGCTCTTTAAGAACTCTTCCCACATCGTTGATAAAAATACTAGGTGAATTGCCTGCCCGAGATATTCCTGTGTGACTTGTAATTCGGGCATGAGTGAAGTTTTTTTCATTGCTCCGAAGAGGGGACTGAAAGGCTCGCGCGGCTGAAAATCAACTGGACCGTTCTTCACTTGAATAATTACATTGCCCCGGAATTTTGCATCCAGCGGCATAAACTCATCGTAAGCCTGCTTTGCACGATCATCGCCAGATGCGTTATAAACAAAAGCCCGCCACATAACCACACCGTTATAAGGTCTAAGAGCATCAGCCAGCATATTCGCGCCGTCGGCATGAGTACGACCGAAATCCTGAGGACCGGGCTGGCCCTCGCTGTTGGCTTTTACAAGAAACCCACCAAAGTCCGGAATCAGTTCATAAATTTCATTCACTTTTTCTTTCCACCATTTTATTACTCCGGGATTCAAAGGATCTGCTGTTTTTAATCCGCCGATTACCATAGGCGAGGCGAAATTAATTGAAAGATATGTTCTTATTCCATAGGGACGAATTACATCGGCGATTGCTTTCACTCTGTTGAGAATACCTAATGTCAGCATTTGCGGAGAAGCGTTGACATTATTTAACACGGCTCCGTTAATACCGATTGAAGCATTTGCGCGTGCGTATTCCAGCCATAAGGTTTTATCTTTTTCAGTTACGACTAATGAATCCTTTCCTTTACGCCAAAATATGGAAGGTCCCGCATAACCGCGCTCAATTGTCCCGTCAAGATTATCCCAATGATCCAGTAGCCGCAGTTCAAAGGAAGGATTAATAATCTCTTCTCTAACCGTCTCACCAGTCTGCTGGCGGCGTAGCAAATCGTACACTCCGTATAAAATTCCCAAATCAGTATTTGCCTGTATTTTGTTGCTGCTTAATTTAAAGCCATCTTTTTTTAATAATTTGTTTTGTTTGATAATAAGTTTTATCGTTGCTCCGGATTTTCCCTGCCAGCCTTGTTTCAATTCATTCTTTGCAATGTTAATCGTAGGAGAATTTTCAGAACATACTATGTTTACCGGACCATTGCTTTTAGCCCGGAGCCATAAACGATGACCGTTTTCAGCAAGCAGATTAGTCCCGATAAAAAGTAAAATTAAAATATAGAGGTATCTTTTCACGTCAATCCTTAATTATGAGATGAAATCATTTGTTTATACAAAACCGGATCTAATTCTTCCAGCCCGGTAATGCTGTGCAGATGATTCGCCGTAATCCAGGGCAGCCAGAATCGATGCGAGCCAACGCCACGACCGGCGCCGCCAGGCCCCATTCTAAAGTTTTCCTGCTGCCATCCGGCACCCTTCAAATCATAGAGCCGACCGGGAATTGCGACCATGGATTTGGTATCATGCAGCAGAATAAGGGCGACATCAAGATAATGCCGGTCGTCTGTGTACTTAAATAATTTTGCATAAGACGGAACTGACCAATCCAAATATTCATCCGCACCTCCTGCAACGCGGGCAGTTATTCCCTGTAGTCCGATTGTTGGCACTCCTTTTTTCCAATGCAGACACGCGTTATCCGCATCAACCGGCATCGGTAGATTCCAGATCCATATCCAGCTTTCGGTATAATCGGCAGCCGCTTTCGCGCGGTCCAGCCACTTGGGATCTTTTGTTGAGTCATAAAGACTAAGAAAAGCTTCCAGGCTTAACATCCCGGCTTCTTTATCGGTAATATTCGGATTGTCGCTTGCACCGCCTACATAGAATCCCCGCTTGCCCCAATTATCCCAAACATATTCTGCTGCGCGAATTGCCGCTTTTTTATATTTTGGATTACCGGTTTCTTCCGTCATCATTATAAGTAACGGCACAGGGCAATAGCTTGTTGTCCCGGTGGATTCCGCCACTTCACTGGTTCCTGCTTTCCAGCGCCGGGGAAAAGATCCATCCTCTCTTTGCTGCAGGATCAACCAATCAACGTAAGACTTAACCCACTTAAACCATTCAGGGTGTTGATGACCGTTAGCGCGCTCTCGCCTATACGCCCACATTACCACGCGCATTCCTTCAGTGGCATTACGAAGCCAGGGCGCAAGCCATTCCTGATGTTCGCCTGTCCAGGGTTTCCCGGTTGCAAGATCATAGCCTGTTGCTTGAAGAGGTATTTGGGAAAGTGCATGAACCATAGAAGAAATAATCGATAAGCCGATCTTACGCATTTTTTTTCCGCGAGCGGTAGTGTCGCGCTCGCTTTCGATCAGCAATTGGTTTGCGCATGAAATATTCTTGCTTACAAAACCCATCCCCGACATTGTCCAATTCCATTGAGGTTTGTTCGTATCAAACGTAGCAATAGCAAAAGGAATTCCGGTGCGTCCGTCTATAGTGGCTGCGACGGATGCCAACTGATCTGTTAGAATACGGCGCATTTGTTCTACATTAATTTCTGTGACTGTCGGCTTCAAAGTGTTCCATGCCCATCGCCAAACATTACGGGTCATATCCCGAAACAACTCGTTTTGACCGAATCTGAAACTCACTTCATAGCTATGATGAACACCTTGCGTAATAGGATGAAAGCGTCGAATCCATATTGGCTTTTCAGATGCGTTGGAACCGAACTCGTAAATATTTGTTGTACCCGGATACTTAAAACCAAACTCGATTGGTTTATCTTTAGACTGCCAGACACCAAAAGCACCGAATTTGAATCTTGCATCGGTCATAACATCTTTGGTAAGTTTTGTTTCTTCAACTGTTGATTCGCCGTTAGGTGAAGGATCCAGCATAGCAACCGAAGAACCATTGTTGAAAGAAAGCGCAAACATCGGCGCTGGCAGAATATCTTCGCGCATAAAGAACTGATGCGCGGCATAATTTAAAGTACCGCCCGGAGAACGGTCGCCGTCATAAGTCGGATCGCCGTACAAAGCACCAGGCGCTAAACAATTTACTTCTCTCCAATTTACCGATGAATCAATTTTAAAAGTGATTGACGAATTGAAAACGTCGGAAGAGTTTCCCATAACATCCACATTCCTCTTCAAGGAAATTACTGCTCCGTTCAAACTCCATTTATCTATTATATGAAATGCAACATTTTTATCGTAAGAAATTTCTGTTTGCGCTATAACACCGGAAGAAACTTGCTGAATTGTTTTATAGCCTGCAGCAAGTTCGCGAATGTCACCGCCGGATTTCAATATCTCTATATGTGCAGGATTAAGTTGTGTTATTTTCGGAGTGGAGCCGCCGGAAATTTCAATGCCCCAATCGCCATTTGAAATTCGTACAAACGAAAATATCTCGCCCCACTCCAGACTTCCGAGATTTACTTTGACGTTTTGCTGAGCAATAATTCCCGGTATTATAAGAAACATCCAAAGTATAACTTTTTTAAAAAACATATTTTAATTCCTCCGATTGTGCCGGCAGCTAAAATTTTTTATTGAAGATTCAGTTTGATTAATGAAACAGCCTGCCTCGGCAACTGCATTTTAATATTAAGCTGATTGCCATTAATTTTTACGGTTTTTGGTTTACTTAGCATTTCAAGCTGACCCGTTTTTTCAAGTTCCTTTATTTGCTCCTCAGTCGGATTTTGGGGAGAGCCCATTTTTCTCCATACCTGATAGGAGTTGCTGTGTTTGCTGTCTATTCTGTAATTATATAAAACAGCGGTTTTAGCGGAAATATTTTTTATAGTCAGATTAACCGGCGATCCGTTATCGTGAACATCCTTATCATGGTAATTCCACAACAGAACGGTGATCTTATTTTTTGATCTCGAAGCCAGGGCATTGATATCGGTTTTATCACCGCGTACGCCGGACTTGCAGATCGATTTGAAATCATAAGCGAAATTACCTTCGACGGCAAGGCGTTCTTCTCCCATCATGCCGAGCATCCTGAAAACATTTAAGACAGGTTTATCGACACCGTTAGTTGCAAGATCGCGGAGACCGAAAAACCATGGCTGGTTTTCAAATTCGAACGACCAGTTTAAAGCCGCTATAATATGGGTTCCGTAGTAATCATTTAAATCGTAAATGCGGGCTAACGATGCGGCAGTATAACTTGAATACATAGTGCCGTTGCGGTAAGCGTTTTCCGGATTGGTATTCACTCCGCAGGCAGCGCAGCCTTCGGGGTCGGATTCTCCGATTATAACGGGAAGATTTTTAATTTCGGGAATCGAAGATATTGTTTTAAGAGCTTCGTTTATTGTTTCAAGCTGATTCTGTATTCCCATCACAACAACGCCGTTAACAACTTCGGGAGAACCTTTCGCATGGAAAGCAATAAAATCAAGCGACGCTCCTTTTTTACCGGTTGCGGCGTTAACTCCATTTAAACAATGATTAATAAATCCGATAAAAAAATCATGCGAGAATCCGGCTAAATGCGGTCCGCCCATTTTTGCGGTCGGCAAAGCCCGTTTAACTGCATCGGAAGCGTAGTCGTACATTTTGCAGAATGTTTTCAATTGATCATCCGCCTGGAGATAACCGATATTCGGTTCGTTCCAAACTTCCCAGTACCAGCTTTCAACTTCGGTTTTTCCGTACCGTTCAACGCAGTGCTTTACCCATTGATAAATCAGCTCAGACCATGTTTTATAATTATTAGGCGGATAAGCCCAGCCGGTAAATAATTTGGAATTTTTATCGGAAGCGTTCCAGTTATGTTTATAAGGTTCGGGATGAGAAGAAAGCGCCTCAGGCATAAACCCGATTTCTGCCAGCGGTTTCATTTTAAAATAAATGTAGGTATCGAAAATACTGTCAACAATACTCCAATTATAAACCGCGTTACCGTTCTTGTCTTCGGTGTACATGTTTGTTGAACCCCATTTAAGAGCCGGCGTTCCGTCACCCGTAGTCATAAGATTATGAGTTCGGATATGAACAGGAACAGGACTCAACTCGGCAAGCTCGCCTAAAAGCTTCTTTCCGTTTTTCATGTATGTGTAATTCGGTTCATCGTAACCGTACCAAGCCCAAATAGGTTTGAGCTCGCCTATTATTTTACCGGCGTCTACGATTATGTTCACCGTCTTATCCTGGGCGTAACAGGAGATACCGAAAAATATCATTATCAATAAAAATTTTATTTTCATTTTTCCGGCTATGATTTATTTACACTAAATACATCCGCATATTACGTTATTAATCTTTCTTTGTTTTTATATAATCCGGGTCAAATACAATAGTAGCTTCACCGCTTGTTACTGCCATCGGATTAGGACAGCCGACCTTCTGGGAATAAGGTTTCGCTCCAGGAGCGATACCTTTAACCAAGCCTTCAGCCAATTTTAGCATCGAATCAATATAGGATTTATCAAAAGCTTTTTTAACGTAAGGATAATGACCGCAATAAATTTTCGTTATCCCGCTGTCCATTAACTTTTCCATTTTCAAACAGGAGTTGACATAGGTCTGCATCGGAGAGAGCGGCTTGAGCTGCAGCCATACATCATGAGAACCGAATGCATCGCCTGAATAGCAGATACCATCTTTTCTATCAAGTAAAACAATTGAACCTGGAGTATGACCGGGCATGTGGCTCACTTCTATTTTTGTTCCGCCGAGATCAAATATATCTCCGTCTTTTACATAATGAATCATCCCTTTATAATTTTCACTCAATAAAACCGTATCGGCTGGGTGCATCCATATCTCTTTAAAGAAATGAATATTGCCAGCATGGTCGTGATGGGCATGTGTTATTACCACCATCAACGGTTTCTTGGTGATAAGACTTATGATAGAATCAAGTTTTGCTATCTTTGTTCCGGTATCTATCAATAAAGCTTTTTTTGTCCCTTCAACAAGGTACATTGTAGTTTTATCGTAAGTCTCAATTACCCACATATTCTTTTCAAGTTTTGTAATAGTGAGCTCTTTATTTTGAAAAACCTGTCCAACTGTTTTAAAGAAAAATCCAAAGCAGGTAATTGCAATAGCGATATATGTAAATATTTTCATATTGATTATTCCTTAAATAGTAATTTTAATTTTATATTGAATTTCTTTTATGTTTTAAATTCATTTAAATATAACACTTCTTAATAATGTTACCAGCCATTTAAAACGTTAGAAGAATTATTAAACTTCATTTAATTCAATTAGCACGCTCACTCAGTCTTAATAACAAATCCGCCGTAAGGATGCATTGTAATTTTAATTGAAGATGAAAAATTAACATCCCGCTTATCAAAACCTTTTGAATTCTCAGAGTCGGTTATAATTATTCCTTTGGTTGATTTAATTATAAAAGATAAGTTCAATTTTAGATTACGTTCTGAATTTTCTCCGTTAATACCAGCAATGTACCATATATTACCGGCTCTTCTTGCAAGTACAACGAACTTACCGGGATAACCGTCGACAAATTTTACATCATCCCAAGTTCCCGGTAATGAACTCATATACTCCTGCACATAGTCTGGTTGAGCTGCCATTCCGTATGGTGTTTCAGCAATATGCTGAATGCCAGATGTGAAGATGACCGATAAAGCTATTTCAAAGCCGTCGGTAGTTCTGCGCTTTATGTTAGGAATGCCTGAAAAGTTTACCGGTGTAAAGTCCATCGGGTCAAAAAGATTTCTTTCAAACGGAAGCATTGCACAATGTGCAGGTTGATGATCAGCATTGTCCTGCGCAAAAGTAACATATTCTTCTCCTCTAACTGCTTCCATACTAACCAGATTAGGATATGTTTTGTACCATCCTCTTGGGAAAGTACAACCATGAAAATCTACAGCAAGATTATATTTCTCCGCATCCTTTAAGATATCGATATAATACTTAATCATAGACTGTCCGTCACCGCCGAAGAAATCAACCTTAATACCGCCAATACCTATGTCTTTTAATTTTTGAAACTCTGCTATTCGGGATTTGTGTGTTAGCAGTTTGCCGCGCGGTGTTTGCGGAGTCGTATTCCAATCGCCCGCGGAATTGTACCATAATAAAATTATTACGTTTTTTGTTTTAGCATAATCTGCAAGTTCTTTAATCTTATCATACCCGATTTGAGTATCCCATAATGCATCTATCAGGCAATATCTCCAGTGCATGGAAGATGCAAAATCAATATAACGCTTTTGCACATCATACACTGTTGAATCATCTTTTAAAATAACCCAGCTCCATGATGCAATACCTGGCTTAAGCCAAGAAGAGACATCATACTTTGCAGGAGCAGCCAAATCTGTTTCCAAAGTTGATTCAACAAGACCTCCTAGGTTATCCGATATTACAATAATGCGCCAAGGAGTATACCAGGGCAAAACCGATTCGGGTAAAACAGGTTCGCCATCTCTGCCTTCCTGCGGCTCCGGGAATTGAACGGAATATTCTCCGTTAGGTGACAACCAGCTTAAACGCGATCCACAATAGTTTGTGTCTAAGGCAGTTTCCGTAATCGAAATCCAGTATTTCCCCGAATGAAAAAGTGCAGGCATTACCCATCCCGCCTGGTAAGGAGACGGGGTTCCCACAGGTATATCCATTTTATAATATTCCTCATAAGACGGTTGAGAAAAACTCCAGCCGGTCCTTGCATCGGGGCAAGGCTGAAGAAAAGCTTTTGCCGAAGGTTCAAAATGATATGAGGTTAATTCTTTGTATATAGTTAAAGCCTTATCCGTCTTCCCGGGAAAATAATATCTGAAAGCGACACCGTCATTTGATACCTGGAAAATAATTTCCATTATTTTTGAATTTCCATTCTTTAAATAAAAAACGCGCCTATTTCCTGTGTAACTGCAATTCTTCCGCTTGCCTTCAAGCAATTTATAATTTTCAGTAACTACTTCTACATTCGAAACTGAATCGAGCTTTAAATTGGTAGAAAAGTCCTCATCACTTCGAAGTATTCCTAATTTAGATTGCTTTAGAATAGTAGAACCTCCGAAAGAAACTGAATAAACCGGCGCTCCGGATGAAGTAAGCCTAAAGTCGACGGAGATTTTATCGTTAGGACTTCTTAACGTATAATTTTCAACGCAAAATGCATTCGCAATAAATACTGCGAATATTATAAACAATACTAATTTTGTTTTCATTGGCATTCTAATTTTCCTTTATTTATCTAAAATGTTTTCTATCTAAAATGTTTTCATTTTTTTCAGTACTCAACACACTGCTTTGTCCAGGTGGGACCATTAATATAGAACCTTCCGTTCTTAAAATGCACAGGTTCAATTCCCAGCTGGGGAACTTTTTCCCATGGTTCCAGATCAGAACAATATGGATAAGGACGTTTATCATACATTAGTAAATGACATGAACTCCAAAGTTTGCCATCGGGTCCAATGAATATTACATTACTTGCTGCTTCGCAATACGGATCCTCAGTGTCCTGGTATTTCAGGTTTGCATACCCGCCTTCAACTGCTAGGTCGGGGCGGTATCCTTTTTTCCGAGTGCCGAAGATCGGTTCGCGCGAGGCAAATTCCCAGGGACCGAGCGGTAATTTTGATTTGAGCAAACCTATTTCGTATCCGCGCGTCCATGAAGAAAAAAACATGAAATATGTACCGTCTTTCTTTACGACAAACGGAGCCTCTATACCGCCGATCATCCAATCAGGGTTACCCGGTGATTTTTTATCCAGGAATTTATGAATACCGCCTATGAGTTTTCCCTTCGACAAATCGATCTTTGCCTGGAAGAGTCCGTTGCCGCTGCAATAGAGATATGTCTGCCCGTCGGTATCCTCGAATAAAGTGGCATCATTGTTATATTGGTTTGTCAATGGTCCGTTCACTAGTTTATATGGGCCTGTTACCTTATCGGATGAAAACAACCAGATGCTGTGAGTTTTCATTCCTTTCGGATCCTCTTTAGTAACCATTCCGCTGTTTATGGTCAACCAGAATTTATGTTTGATGAAATGAATTTCCGGCGCCCAGAAGAGTCCGTTGTAAGGGCAATCCGGAGGTAGTTTGCTTGCATCGATAAGCCAGCCCTGTTGCCGCCAGTGAATCAAATCATCTGATACTAGCAGACGAACACCGGGATTGTGCCCTGTCCAGATAGGAGCGGTTGTTCCGGTGCAGTACCATTTATCGCCTACCTTAATAATAGCATAATCCCTCATAGAAAGAGAAGTGTCTCTTGTAATCGGGTTTGTATAGCAGAATTTTTGTTCGGGAACATTATTATTCGAAACCGTATCATTGTTTATCTGTGCAAAACAAGAAGACGCTAAAGCAATTACACTCCAAAATAAAATCACTTTTCTTTTCATTAATATTTTCTTTCTTTATTGGCTAATCCAGTCAATCGTAACTACAGACTTTGACGGAAGATCAACTTTCAGAATATTATTCTGTATGCTGTACGATGTGAATTTCTGAATATTAACTTTTTTGGACTTACCAAAATCATTATAATCATTATCATTCGGTGGACTAATAATTTGCCCCGAAGTTTTGATTAAATCGGCAGAGTCTCTTAAATCTTTTTCAACGCTTCTATTGTTAGGCGGATCGTATTCATCCATTAATGTTATGTGTTTTTCAAGCCTATCCTGCATTAGCAAGGTATTTTTCATGGTATAGAACCAATCGTTCTCATTGAATTTTGTTGCTGACGTCTTATCGTTCCAGCCGTGACAAAAAGTATAGTAATGGAATGAATAACCCTGGATTAAATCCGGATATCTTTGAGTTTCCTTTAGAATGGTTTTCGTCCAATCAAAATCCGAATCTGTTCCACCGCTTGCAACTTTATATAATCCGTTGCCGCGCATAAAAGTCGAAAACCTCTTAAATACATCTGCATAATAATCCGCTGTCATATTTCCGCCGCAGCCCCAGCTCTCATTGCCTACCGCCCAAAACTTCACGTTCCAAGGTTTATCTCTTCCGTTTTCCTTTCGCAATTCCGTCATCGGACTTTTTGCATCAGAGTTAACATACTCTACCCAATCCGAAGCTTACTGTAAGACCAATTTCTTTAAGTGCAGCAACTATATCATTTCTTATAACCTGTGTATTAGGGATGGAAGAATTTTCACCGACATAAATTCCGCCGTATATACCATACCCTAAATGTTCGGCAAAATGACCGTATTTAAATTTCCTTATTGAATCTTTTCCAAAATCGTCGCTTATAACAATCAGGTTAGTTTTATCCTTCTGATTGCCTCCTGCATTTAATAACAAGGTATTAAATGAGAGCACTACTAAAAACAATTTCATAAATAATCGCATTTCTTCTCCTCTTTTATTTTAACGAATCATACTGATTTTTAAAGATATTTTTCTTTTCATTAACCCGCGACTTAAAGCAGCGGGTTACCCAAAGAGTTTATTCTACTCCAATGATTTTACTACCTTTACTTATTCCGTTTTCGTTAAATGTATCAATAGTGAAATAGTATTTTGACAAAGCGTTTAAGCTTCTTAAAGTTATTGAATCGGAACCAAGAACTTCGTAGTTATGATACAACTTATTTTTTTGAGTACCATAGCGGATGTTAAAGCCGAAGGCATCCGGATTATTATTCCATTTAATATTAACAACACATCTATCGACAGCAGAACGGACTATTTTAAAATTATTAATTTTAGCCGGAACGTCACCTCCTCCGTTTCCAAAAACACGCAGCCCTGAAATTGCAAAAGTGCCTCCCGGTACGTGGTAATTAGTAAGTTTTAGATAGCGCGCTTTTACCGGATTCTGCAGTTCAATATAATCATGTGGAACATCGGTTTTGTTTTCGGTCTTATCTACAAGATTATGCCACGTTTTATTATCCGAAGAATATTCCAAAAGATATTCATAATAAATATCTGGATTTCGTCCGTAAATCTGGGTTTCATTTTCGGCAAAATTTATTTGAACGGCATTTACAGTACATTCCTTTTGCAAATCAATTGATATCCATTCTCCTTTATTACCGGTTTTAGCGCTCCAGTAATTACGTATATTTTCATCCGCAGCATATTCTTTCTGATGGTCGGGCAATTCGGAAGATACTTCAACCGGTTTTTTGTAGGAAAGCAGCATCCAGCTCGGTGATAATTCATCAGGGCTTGATATTTTTTCCCTTGGAACTTTAAAAGGAAAATCGCCGAAACCGGTATAGGTATATAACTCACCATCCTTATCGAAAAACATCGGGAATAAACCGAGTCGTCTTTCGAACATGTGCTTAACCGAAATAGTCATCGTAGAGATATGCCAGTAGTTCCCGTAAATATCCTGAAAAGTACTGCTGTGCCCTGCACCAGCAATAAAACCTTCCGGCTTGGATGAGCATGGATTGTTCGGCGCAACTGTGTAATCTCCAAGCGGCTTTTCCGAAACGTAAAGACCGTCGCAATAGCTTTTAAATTGAGTGCCCGGACAAGCATACTGCAAATAATATTTTCCATGATACTTTGTCATCCAGGAACCTTCGACCCACGGATTATCCGGCTTATCATTATAATCTCCAGACCTTTCCCAACCATAAATATCTTTATGGCTGTTAAAAAGTTCCTTTGGTTTTCCGATTGGATTAAAAGTTTTTGGATCAAGTTCAACACCGTAAATAGGATTTACATTTGAACATCCGTAATAGAAATACAATCGACCGTCATCATCCACAAACAAATCCGGATCAATCATCCCGAATGGAAATGACAGATTAACAACCTGCCATTTACCCGACTTAGGATCTCCGGTTTTATAAATTATAGGTTTATCCGAAGACGCCATAAAATACAAAGTATCATTCATTACAACGGCAGTAGGTGCATAATCTTCTATCGGAAGTTCTTTGGTTGTTATTAGATCCCAGTGGATTAAATCTGTGGAGTGAAAATACCCGCCGGACTTGGAAGCAAATAAATAGTACTCGCCTTTATATAAAACCACTGTCGGGTCCGCAGCTTCCCGTCTTGACGGTTTATCCAAACAGAACCGGTAATTAAGATTTACCGGGTTACAAATGGTTGACTGCTGCCTTTTGCTAACAAGGCTATTTGATTGTCCGCAAGTCTTCCATACGCCAACCGATAGGACTATAATAATTACGGAAATTAAATTTCTCATTACATTTTCCTTCTTATTGATTTAATAAGAATTTTCATTCAGGTTCATAAAGCATATAGTGTTAATTTATATTTTCATTTTTTATATAATATCATTCATAACTATTTTCCATCTTCCAGCAATTTCATAAAAGCAAGCAATGCTCCCCAGTGATAGAATTTATCACTGTTCGTAACATCGCCGCCGGCTCCGGTAACGGAATTATAATTTTCATAAATATGACGTTCATCCAACCATGATTTCAGTATTAAGTTCTTCGATTTTTGAACCAAGTCTTTAAGTGCATTAGGAAGATTATAATTTTTCAATCCACAATAAACCAGAAAATTCATAGGTGCCCAAATTCTGCCTCTCCAATAATTGTTATCTTTAAAAGCGCTGTCATCCCTTGAGATAGAAGGTAAAATCCAATTGCCCCAAAATTCATTCGGATTGTAAAAATGATTCTTTATCATTATTTCGGCTTGTCTTTGGGTAGGAACCCCGGTGAGCAAAGGATAAAACAATGTGGGCGACAACCTTTTACTGAATTTTTCGGTTACAAGATTTTTATTTAGAAAAATCCCCGTCTCTTCATCGTAAAGTGATTCTAATTTTTTTGAATATCTTTCCGCACGCTTATCAAGTTCCGTTTTTATATCTTCTTTTCCTAATACTTGAGCAATTTTGGAAAGATATTGACAGTCCCAAATATAAAGGCTAATCAAACCTACATCAGCAAGCATTAATCTGTGTTTAGTAATATTGAAAACAGCGTTATCATACATGGGTGAATTATCCAAACCCGATTCCCACTTTGCTGCTTGTTTTTTACCAACTTCTTTTGTGAGCCACTCAGGCATATCGGATTTATACGGATCACTGCCCCAGCAAAGGTACCCGTTCACCTGCCGCTTATTATCCCACCAACGGTTCCAGGATAAAAGGTCGTTAAAGACTTCGGATAAAAACCATTTTTCTTTATATTTTTCATAAATTTTCCAAACAATATAAGAACCTACGGGCGGTTCCGAACGGTCTTCGCTTGTGCCGAAAGCAGAAGCAAAATTTGGAATAAATCCGTTTTTCGAAATATCTTTTGAAATAGCAATTGCATTTGCGTAAGCCAAATTTTTGTTATCAAACGAATACATATAAGCAGCAAAATATGTATCCCAATCAAACAATACCCATCCATTCCAATTGCAATTCCAGATGCGGCTTACAGGCGAGAAAACAATGTGTTGTGTCGGTTCGTAAATTACATCCCAGGCTAATACAGTCTGCATTGCATCATATAAAGAACTGTCGGCACCGTATGCTTTTTTGGTTTCAGCAAGTTTTCTTCCTGCGGAAGCAACAAAAGATTCTATTTCATTTTCTGTTTTATTAATATAAGATGAAATAATTATCTTAGCATTTAAAGGACAACTTATTGTTGAATTGTTAAATGAAATTTTATCTTTGGCTCTTACGTAGAATTCTATATTTTCTTTCTTATCTCTAAATACAAATCCACCTTTTGTTATTTCAACTTTACCTTTACTTCCCCAGATAATTTTAGGTTTTATTAAAAGCTTGCCGGAATTTTTTGATTTTCCCGGAGTAATAACTATTGCCAGGTTTTTACCTTCGGCAGCCGTTTTAATATTTACATCAATATTTCCAAAATCCAAATTAAGTTCTGTATACGAACCGTCGTAAGCATGCGGACCCGGAATAACATTTTCAACGTCAACTCCGCGTCTGCCGATTAAAGCTTCTTTTAAGATACTATCAGATTTTGTATCCTGTAATTGAAGATTAATTGCAAAGTCTTCCGGTAATAGAACCTGCGATAATACACTTCGCGTGTCCCAGGTATTCCAGCCCTTTGCAAGTTTTTTTTGTAAAGCTATTGCTTCTGCCGAGTACCCTTTATTTTCCGCGCTTATTGTTCTACTGAGATCAATTTTTGTCTTTGCTGTTTGAGCGTAAATCGTAAAAGTAACAGCAAACAATAAACATAAAAGTATTTTTTTCATGATGATTCATAATATCTTTAATTCAATTTCAACTTTATGATTTTATTCTTAAATATTTTCATATCCAGTTATTTTTTATTTTATATTCCTATAACATTAGTCCTGTTATAAATATTCATTTACTAATTATACTTAGTCAGAATTATTGGTCCTATAATTCCGGAAGGTATTAAAGGCATTTCTTTATTTAATATAGTTTCTATTGGTGAAGTTGTAAAAACACTTTTAACCTTACCAAATTCACGAAGGTCCCCTATAAAACGATTGCGGCAAGCAGTAGCAACCGTAATGTTCAAAGTATTATCCCTTCTCAATAGCCCAGAGACATTAAGATAAGAATTTGGCATCCAAATGTAACCTAACAAGGAATTATTTAATCTTACCTTTGCAGTTGCATTTATATTTCCAAGATTCAATTTAATTGTACCTGTTTTATAATTGAAATTCTCCGGCAGTTTGAATTTAATAGTATATTTTACTTTCCCGGCGAAATATTTAATAGCGGAATCATTAAAATCCGTAAGTGATTTAAGATTTGAAATTTCAATCGTCTTTATCGAATCTTTTGAAATTGGCAGAAATTTCAATTTTGCTTGATAGTTTACAATTTTAAGTTGTTCGGGCTGGACCAGGGATGACTTTATTATTTTATTGTGGCCAGTAATAAACTGATAATCACCGCTCACAGAGGTTGAAAAAGAATATTTGCCGTTATTATATCTTGCCTGTGGAATTGCAATAGTATTTGTGTCAGCATTTATATTGGGGAAAATTTGTTTACCTTGAAATTGAACAGCTTTCAAATAATGATCGGACTTCCCTTTTTCAAAAATAAAAATTAATGATTCCCGCGGTTGAAATGTCACTGGAATCCTTATTTGATCTTTCTCATTTGAATATATTTCCGGTTTTACAACCGTTCCATCTTCTGGATTCCAGATTTCCGGAATTTTATTTGTAACTCTAAACAAGAGTTCTCGATTCAATAATTTGTTTTGTTGATTAAAAACAAAATACACATCCGTATTATTGTACAATTTATGAATGAACATTAATTCCTTGGGATTGAATGGATAAGAGGAAAAATCAGGTAATAAATTTAATTTTTTAAGTACAGTATCTATTGGCTGACCGTAAAATACTTTTCCTTTACCGTAATTATTTTCTCCAGAAGCCGATTCACCCCAAATAGAATCAGCTAATTGATTAAATTCTTTAGTATTGTTTTTTATTCCTAATAATGATAACATTTCCGTAGGTTTAGGTCCGTATACAATTGCCCCTTCGCTAACCAACTCTCCTATCCTTTTCAAAGTAGTAAATTCCATTTCTTTGCGGTTTGGGAGAGTCAGAATTGAGAATTTTTGTTTTCTTCCGAATGAAATTTTACCATTTTCTACCTTAGCCTTTTGAAGCATATCAAAATTACATGGATTAGCACGGAATCCAGAAGGCAAATTCCAAATTATACTTTTATCGAAATTTTGAGGTAAGTTGTCACCAATATAAAAAATAACATCGACAATTGGCTCTCCTTTCTGTAATATGTATTGTATGCGTGCTTGGTAAGTAAGCCAATCTCTCGAATATTCCCACCACGGATTATTACGGTTAAAGCAAGTTCCAAATTTGCCAAGGGTTACACCCGGTTTCTTATCGAATGGTTGAAGGACATAACTATGCAAAATTATTTGGTTCACGCCCGAACAATAACCCATGTCGCCGAAAGCTTTTAAGTAAGAGGGCGTTGCGCTGTAATTTGCATAACCTGTATAAGCTTCTGAAGCTATAATTGGTTTGTCATCAGCTAAAGCCGAATAAGCAGGAAAAAAAGGAATGGGTCTATCATTCGGGACATATTCAGGTATTTGGTTTTTACTTGGATCAGCCCAAAATTCCGTCATTGGTATATCGATATATTTATTTGATTTTAGGATATCCAAAGGTGGATACATACTACCACCACCATAAATAACTTCTGCATGCAATGCAAGTTTGTCTTTATGGCATAATTGACTAAAATGATTATAATAATTTTTGCTGATCAAATCTGCAATTGTTTTTCGATAATCATACAGAAATGCTTCCGACATTTTTGTGTTGTCCACTGTCTCGCCACACAAAACCGGTATCCATTTAATTAAATTATATCCTCTAAGCTTTAAAAAATCGTATGGAAAATTTTTTGTCCAATTTTGAAATTGTGCCTCCCAGCTATCTATTTGTATAAACTTAAATGTTTTCCCTTTGTAACTGCCGGCAGCATCAATCAACTTATCTATATAACTCTTAAAATGAATATTTAATGCCAGTGTATCCATTTTATCGCATTCCAATCCCTGCCCTTCGGGAGTAGCAGGTTCATTCATCATACCAGTGGTAGTATAACCAAAACGAATTACGCACCAATAACCTTTTGGCGCATTCCATTTGAGTACTCCTTTAGATGAGACATAACTGGTAAGATTGATTACGGAATTTTCATCAATACCGTTATAGGAAATTGGCAAAGTATTGTCAAAATCATTTTCCGATAGCGCACTTACCGAAACTGTTTTTTCCAACAAATGCGAAATCTCAGGATCATAAGTCGGTCTCTCATCATCCGACAAAAGTTCAAGTTCCGCCAATGGATAGTCATCATAACACTTTGTACATTCAAGCTTAAAATATTTTGCCGTTGTTTTTGGAAAATTAACAGTAATCGATTTGTTAAGACCAACAAATTCAACATCAGCTATTTTTGAAAAAAACTTACCGTCACTTGAAGAAGATAGAATAAATTGACTATTGATTTTTGACATATCATCCCACGAAAAAGGTAGATTAGCAAGCAGAACAATTTTATCTGTCGTAAAATTTTTCCTAAAAACAATATTGATAACATCCCCTTGTTTTATTTTCAATTTACTTTTAGGATTTCCGTCAAAGAAAAGTGTTCCTGTGTCAATATTGTTTAGGTCAATTTGAGGTTCAGCCTTCAAGAATGAATTGGCATTCTCTTTTGCAGGGAAAGCGATAACTGCATAATCCCTATAAAAGTTGTCCGTCTCCGGAGGCTGAGCTAGCTGCATTTCGATCTCTCTTCCGCCATCAAAATATGTTTTGGACCATGTATAGGTCTTCATTGACATTTCCGGAGTAATCCAAGGTCCACCAGAGGTACTCCAACCATCACAATCTTGTACACCGATTGTTATTCCTTGTCTTTTGGCTTCCTTAAGCGCATAATGAAACATTTCATACCATTTCTTAGAATTAAATTTAACATTAGGTATACCAAGTCTGCACGAAACAAATCCTCCAACATTAAAAATTGTAGCCTGGGTTATACCTTGTTCTTTCATCGATTCAAGATCCTTTTTAATACCATATTGGGTTATATTTCCGCTAATCCAATGCCACCAAATATGAATATGAGCTGTTGCCGGAGGATTCATAAAATCAACTTTGTTATAAGCAGATTGCGAATAACATGAATAGCTAAGTATTATAAATAAAAATATGTACTGTTTCATTAATTAACCTTTCTAATGAGTTATGAATTATTAGTTAATCCAAAATGACAAGTTTATTAATGATTAACTAACATTCTTACAAAAAAAAATTGACAATAATTGTTTTCTATCCTATCGTTATAGTTTATTCAAATTAATATCTTTACATGAACTGCCGCATAGATTTTCAATTTTCCCGAATCAATTTTTAAATCGTTTGTAACGGTGCTGTAAAAAGAAAATTCCGACGGGCGGTATTTTGAACGACAATGTTTTTCTTTCTCTGGGTACAAGAGTAATTCCTTGGGATCGTTTTAATTGATTGATAAAAACTTTTATAGATGCATTATCGTTATGAAGGTAAACCCGGACAACTTCTTCACCTTTCATTTTACCGGGGTTTTGTACCTTAAAACCTGCCTCAACGTCCCCGTCTTTTTTTATATTGTCTGATTTTAGATAAAAATTTCCGAATTTAAACTTTGTACAAGAAAGTCCATATCCAAAAGGATATAAAACTGGTACATTAAAATAAATGTATGCATTAGAGTAATCGATAATATCATAATTTGAAATCGAGGGCAGTTCTTTCGTCGATGTATAAAATGTTTCTGGCAGTTTGACTCCCGAATTAACATCTCCGGACAGAACATTGGTAATTGTAATACCGCCGAATTCATGGTCGTACCAAGCTTCAACTAATTTCTTTGCTTTCTTTTTTGTTAACGCAAGCGCAATCAGACTGCCGTTTATAAAAACAAAAACTATATTAATATTAAACGAAGTAATAGCTTTAATTAAATCTTGTTGTACCGGCGGCAGTTCATTATTTGTTCTATCCAGTTCCTCTATGGAAATTTCCGGGGAAGTTACTATAAACAAGACAACGACATCATTCTTTGCCGTCCATCTGATTTTTAATTCTACCTTGATTCTTAAAGCAGCAACTTTTTCTTTTATTCTTTCAAGAGGACTTACATGAACATTAGAAAAACCTGCATATATACCAAGCTGTGCTTCGTTAGCGTTTGGATCGATGACTGCTACCGATTTTATGATCTTATTTTTCATAATTATTCTCCATGAAGAAACTTTTAATAATCCATCTTCATGAAGTTCAAGCTTTTGGCTGCTGAGGTGATGGTTTTACCTTTTAAATAATGTTTTTGCTTCAATTTCATTATTCAACTTTAATTATTATTTGAGTAAAGGAATGAGCCGGGAAAGAATAGCTAAACTCGTTTCCCTTTACCGATATTTCTTTCGTTACAGGGACATATTGAGCACGGTCGGCATAAGTAAAAGGAGCTTTTATGTTGGAAGCATTGACAACACTTACAGATGCTGGCCCTTCAAAATTACCCGAGCTGATTATTATATCGGTATTTATTGATTTTTCTTCATTACGGTTAACAACATTAATTATAACCGATTTGTTTTCTTTGGAGTAAACCGAAGTAACATCGAGATATGGAATACCTTTATACTTATCCGTATTAAATGTATCGCATTTTACATATGGATCGATGGAATTGCCGCGGCAATTATTTGAAAAAAGTTGAAAAGTATAAAATAAAGGTGATTTGTAACTACCATTTTTAATATCCGAACTTAGCAAAGATGTCATCATGGTAAAATTAGCCATCTTTACAACATCAGCATGGCGAATAAATGAATTGAGACATTGAGCTATAGGTAAAACAGATTCAAAGTCTCTTCCAAAAGAACCCCACTCGTCAACCGAAATATAAATCGGGTTCTTAAAGTCTTTCATTGCCCGTACAGCATCAATTTCATCAGCTGTAACTCTTATTTTCTCTTCAAAATCCATTGCGCTCTGTCCCATATAAGAATAATAATCGGGAGAATTTTCCCAGTATCGATGTATAGAAATATAATCTATCATATCTCCAAGTCCCTCAAGCACTTTTCTGTTCCATTCAACCCATTGCCCGTTTGGCTCGTAGTATGAAGATCCGGAAGCCACAAATTTAATTGTGTGGTCTACAGACCTCATAGCTTTTGCAGCTTCTCTTGCAATCTTAACGTAATCATTTGCATCTTTATGACCAAGTTCCCAAGGCGCACCGTCAACTTCATTGCCGAGGTCCCAAATTTTTATGTCATAAGGTTCCGGGTGACCATATTTAGCACGCAACTCCGAAAAATATGTTCCATTAGGATAATTACAGTATTCAACTTCGTGAACAGCATTCATTATTGTCCCAAGTCCCAGATTAACACAAAGGACATTTTCACTGCCAATAGATTTGTTTAATTCAACCCATTCATCTATGCCGACATGGTTATTATCAATTCCACCCCATGCAAGATTTATACGAGTAGGGCGTTGGTCTTTAGGACCTATACCATCCATCCAGTTATATCCCATAACATAATTTCCACCGGGCCAGCGCATATCTGTTATTTTTAGCTCCTTCATAGCATCAATATAATCCTTTCTGAATCCGTCTTTATCTGCAAGCGGAGATGAAGGATCATATAAATTTCCGTAGACAGTATTAAAGTTGGCAGTATCAGGTAACCCCATTCTTCTTCCGCTAAAATGAATAGGTTCCATAAAAACACCATATATTTTAGGATCAATCTTCCCTATTGTCCTATCAACATCAATTTTGATTTTTGCTGTTTGAGCAAATGTTGAGAAAGAAAGCGCTATCAAAAAAATGAAAAATATTTTTTTCATGGTAGTTCCAAATTTTGTTAGTAATTAGTTGTTTAATTATCATTTCATCAAAATAAATTTCTTAACAGCCGAATAATTATTTGCAGTTAGTTTGTAATAGTATACTCCGCTTGCAAGTTGTTTGGCATTGAACCATACACTGTAAGTTCCCGCAGACCTTTCCCTATTTTCTATGGTACCAACTTCCCTTCCCGCAACATCATAAACCTTTATCACTACATGTGAGTTTGTAGGAACGGAGTAAGTGATTTTCGTAGATGGATTAAAGGGATTGGGATAATTTTGGAAAAGTTCATATCCCTCTGGTAAACCCGAATTATATTTATTGACTGCGGTAATTAGCGGTCTTATTTTATAAACCGAGGTTCCAGCAGTTATAAACAACGTTTTTCGATCGGCATCGCCCCAAGCACAGTTGGAAGCAGTAGCCGGCAAATCTATTTTGCCAAGTTGTTCCCCGGAAGGGGAAATAACCCATATGGAGGACGAACATGCACAATAAATATTTCCATCCTCATCAACCTTCATTCCGTCCGCATAGCCTGTTACCGGAATAGTGAAAAACAGTTTTTTATTTGTTATCGTTGAGTCATCAACAACATCCCATACATAAATTTTGTGTACATCCGAATCATTTACATATAGTTTTTTTTCATCAGGTGAAAAACATATCCCGTTTGGCCGCGCCAATGTTGTTAGCAGTTGAAGGTTTCTCGTTGGACTTATTCTATAAATGCCATTGAAAGTAAGTTCTTTACTTTGTCCAACTGGAATGTTAAAATCCGGATCGGTGAAAAAAATCGAGCCATCGGATTTTACAACCAGATCGTTGGGACTGTTGAACTTCTTCCCCTCGTATTGATCTGCAAGTGATGTTTCCGAGCCGTCTTTCTCAAAACGAACAATTCTTCTTAGCTCCATCTGACATGCAATCAAACATCCTTGCGAATCATAGGCTAATCCGTTAGTACTATCAGAAGGATTTAGATATACTTCCTTACCGTTTTCCGCAGTCCATTCATAAATTTTATTACCTTTAATATCCGAAAACAATAATCCGAAACCGTCTTTCCAAACCGGTCCCTCCGGTTGTTGAATTCCAGAAGTTATCTCTTCAACCTTTGCATTAGGATCGAGCGATGTTTGAGGAATAATTTGCGGCTGGATTAGAATAATCCAAATGACACAAATTAGTAAAATGCGTGAAAACTTTATTTTATTTTTCAATTCTTTTCTATCCTTAGATATATGTAAACTAATCTATCCAAAATTTCATGTAATTATACACTTTATTAGTGATAGTGTTGAGCAACTTGTGTTAAATATATAATCTATAAATTAACATAATATTATTTTTGCAAAATCATTTTTTGAGAAACATGAATTTTACCGGCTCGCAAGGAATAGATATAGACGCCGCTGACAAGTTTTGAAGCATCAAAAGTTACCTTATATGTGGAAGCAGGTACATATCCTTTTACCAAAGTTGCAACTTCCTGACCCAGCATATTATAAACCTTCAAGGTTACATAATCTGCTTTGGGCAAAGTATAAGTAATAACCGTAGAGGGGTTGAACGGGTTAGGATAATTTTGTGATAGCTGGAAAATAGCAGGTACTTTATTTCCCTTTTGAACATCGGTATAGTTCATAACTTTTAACAATTCTATTCCGTTGCCTTTTCCTAAATTACGGGAATATTGTTTGTCAATTTCATTATTCCAATGTTCATGAACTCCTAAGCTCGCGAAGTATTTGCCTTCATTATCGGGATTATACTTAATACCAGCGGGCCACAGTGTAGAGTCTGCCGCCTGGTGCAGATAATCATCGGCAGCAGGTTTTTGTACGTAAGTTCCGGCACCGTCATTTATATTACGAGTTGCCGTAAATTCCGAACGCAAAAAATCATATCCGACTGATTCGATTGCTACCGGATCAAATGAAGCAAACACAGAAGACATCCAATCATTATTAAAAGGAGGCATTGAGAATTTTTTAGGGTAACTTATTTCCTGATCTGCAGGCCATAATGCATCAAGTAAATAGAAAAGAGTTTTACCGCCAAGCATCTTACTTGCCATCAAATCAACCTGAACACGATACATTCCGTATTCCCTGCGGCTATTGTCATACTGTATCTCAATCGGATCAACCAGACCCATATGAAGATGGGACGCATCTGCTCTTACATTGGACCCAAAATGGTTTTTAGCAAACATTGTTATACCAGCGCGCTTATGTCCTTTCAACATAGGTATATTTATTAGGTATTCTGCTTCCTCAAATACTTTATAAAAAGAATCGCCGGTTATAGCTTCTCCGCCGAGCCTGTTGGTATCCCATACGTTGGCGCGCAAAATAGTTCCTCTATCTGAATAAAAAATCCTCTGCACCGAATCAGCAACAAGTTGTTCTCTGCCCAAATTTGTATAATTATCGTGACTTACATAATGAACATCAGGAAACTCGTTGTGCCACATATCGTACGAATGTTTATAGGTATTTCTCATCGGATCTCCTATATAAATATCACTCTGGTCCACGCCAACAACATTTACCAATTGCCTCAGAACCGAAAGCACAACTTCTGGAGAAGTCTCTGAAATACCGTAAGAACCGTTTGCAACAACAGAAAGATCCTTAGGACTGTAATTTCCTCCCCATCCGCTTACATTATTTATTTTGATAAATATTTTTTCCCCCGCTTTATACGAAACACTTCCTTTGCCTCTTGTGTTATTGTGATATTTAAATATTGCATCCCATGCTTCGGCGTCGGTTGTCTTACCGGTTAAATTCCGTATCGCTTTGCTTATCATTCCGTCTATTACAGCCTGATTGTTATTCTCAGGCATCCACCAGGCATGGCCGACTTTCGTCGGAATACAATCTTCATTTGTTGCTCCAGGATCGTAAACCCAAACCACTCTGCCGGGAAATATACCTTTTGCTTCGCCAATAGGAGCATTGGCAACGTGAACTGATTTTGGCAGTGGATAACCTGGATCGCCTAAACTTTTATTGATAATACCTGAATCGCCAAATCCTAAAAAAATAAGTCCGATAGAAATAATGTACGGCGAAAGATAAATTCTCCTTTTAGTTTTCAAAAAAGCGAAGGCAGATACTATAAGCGTTGCTAAGTAAACTAAAAAACCGGATGCAAGCGGTGTTGCTGCCTTTATACAAGGATAATTTGCCCTGCTTGGTTTGGGAACGACGCGTATTAATATCCATATTAGTGCAGCCAAACCTATAATAGGAAAAAGTAAGCGATAATATCCCTTCGGAAAAATAATTTTTCTTACTCTGCCAGATTTTGGACAAACTTTTACAAATTTTTGAAATAATTTATTCATTATAGCCCCTTTTGCTATAAGTTAATGTTATGTTTTATATTGTTTCGCACTAAATAATCACTCAAATTTTAACCAATCAATTTCTACATTCTTTTGATCTTTTAATAATACAATAAGATTGTGAATGCCCGGTTGAAATTCAGTCAATGGGCAATTAATAACCTTCCAGTCTTTACTCTTTGGAATTTCCACCTGCCCTATTATGGAACCATCTACATTATCCAGCATGATTTGCAGAGTGCCCCCAGTTGCCGACATTGCCCTTATATTAACCGATTTCAATTTTTTGTTCCCGAAGTTTACGCTGTTGTATTGTATCCACGCATTTTTTGCATCAAGTATTGTCTTCCATCCTTCGAACGTGTTGAGTGTATCTATAAAAGCTACGGACGCTCCTTCATCACTCTTTTTGCTGTATCTGTCTATTTGTATTTCTTTTGATGCCTCGGTAATTCCAACACCGCGTAATGTCGGTTTTACTTTTTTAATTGTACCGTCATCGTTGAAAAATAAACTATCAATTCGTACTGCTCTATTCTTATCGAAATGCGGCGATAAATCATTACTATGATAGAACAAATACCATTGATCTCTATATTTTATTATAGAATTCTGATTTGTCCAGCAACCGGGGGTTTCATCCATTATTACGCCAGTAACTTTAAAGGGTCCCATCGGATTATCACTCATAGCATATTCGAGCCTTTCTGTTGTATCCTGAACGTGAGGATAAGTTAAATAATAAATACCGTTCCGCTCGAATGCAAAAGGTCCTTCCTTTAAACCTTTATCTGGTAAACCTTCAATTATTTTTGGTTCGGACGCAAGTTCAAGCATGTTTTTTTTAAGCTTTGCTACATAGATATTTCTTGCTGCATAATACAAATATGCCTGCCCGTCTTTATCGATGAATATGTTCGGGTCAATACCGTGAACTCCTTTAATCGGTTCCGACTGTGGCGTAAACGGTCCGTAAGGTGTATCGGATATTGCAACGCCGATTGCAAAACCTCTTCCGTAGGTTGTATCTTTTGCCGGCGCTGGAAAATAAAAATAATATTTTCCGCTTTTGTAAATACAATCCGGCGCCCACAACGCATACGCTTGCGGGTTTGCCCATGGGATTTTATCCTGACTAACAATAACACCGTGATCAGTCCAGTCCGTAAGATTTGAGGATGAGAAAACATGATAATCTTCCATACAAAACCAGCCGGGTCGGCCTTTCCCATCGACAGCTAAAATATCATGCGAAGGGTAAAGATAAACTTTACCTTCAAATACTCTTGCCGCAGGATCGGCAGTAAATTGATTTCTTATTATTGGATTTTGTGCGTAAATGTTAAAAGCAAATAAAATAATGCAAGAACTTAATACAAGTAAAATTGATTTAATTTTTTTCATCTTTTATTTCCGGTTGATGTATTGTTCTTAATAATTTTTGTTTTTTTATTTCTGATAAATCATTTTTATAGTTTCCGAAAAATCCTTCGGTGCAATTCTGCAAAAATAAATTCCGTTGGCAAACCCTTCGGCACTCCACTGCAAGCGATATTCGTCAGCAAAAACAGCACCTTCATTTAAAGATTCTTCTTCTCCCCCGATAACGTCATAGATTTTCATAGCTATGTATTGGGCATGTTTTGTAACATTATTAAAATTCGTACACCAAAATCCTTCCACTCCGGTGGAACACTTAATTGCATCTAAAACAGCAAGAAGAACCGAACTGGCATCGTGTAAATCGCAAACAGTCTCGGGCAAATAATTCCATTCCGAAGCGGCAATTTGCAGCTGATGAAGCGTACCTCTTCGTTCATTATCATTATTTATAGTATACAATTCTTTATGTGTTATACCAATTTGGTTTTTAAGTGAACACGTAAGACCGGCAGCAGAATGATGCTTTATTTTCGGAATCGAGACATACACATCCACTTCCTGCCATATTTTGTTTACCGAGAAAGAAGAGAAATTGTAGTAATTGTTGTTTCCGGTTGATATATTTGTACGATTTGCAGCAGTCTTATCGTTTAGGTAGATTATATTACATCCCAAAGTTTTCTTAACATCATTATAAACGAAACTGTCATTGAACCCAAACGGAGCGGTAGATACATAAGTCTGCCAGTTTGAATCCCACAATGAATCAACAATATAAAAATCGGCAGGATTTGCCCCGGCATCAATAATAAACCGTCCAACCCCCTGCAGAACTTCCGGGTGAGTATACTTTGCTTCGGTAATTGTATAATCAGGAAACTTTGCAAATTTATTTAGTTTGAAACCGGCAGCATTAATCGAACATCTGGTCATATTAATTTTTATTGCTAATTCTTTCTCTTTGCTAAATAAATCTTTAACCTTGCCTGAAAGAGTTTGCTCAAGTAGATTGAGGATGTAATAAACTTTTTGTTTATCGCCACCGCCGGCATCATCATATATGTAGCCGACAGCAGGAGTGTTTGTAGTAACTGTAATTGCTACTGCAGTTAAATAAGAAGCATCCTGTTTATGTTCGTACAAAAAGATACCTGATGGTTTTATATAAGGTGCAACAAGCAAACCGGAAACAGCATTACAGGTTTTCTTATTAAAATCTCGCCGTAAAGAATTCACTCCATAGAAGTCATCAGCATCTTTTTTTCTCATTTTACCTCCCTATCATTCAAACATATCCGGATAATTCCGTTAAAAAGAAAATTTGCAAAATCTATCTTAAATTTTATTACAATTTGCTTCTGTTTGGAATACCCGCTGCTGATGTGCGAAACCAATCAAAATCTACATATCCGCCCAGCATTTTTGTTGCATAATTGAAAAGACAGAATTTGTTACCGGTGAAAATTTTAAGATTGAATTTCATATTAAGTTCATTACCGATTTTGGCAAATGATTTATTATCCAAGCTGTAAGAAAATGAAGCTGTACCTGTACCGGGCGCGGCCATTCCATCAAAATAGTGAGCTGCGCCGGAACCGTAAATTGCGCTCGCACGTAAATAAATTGTTGAACCCTCTATTAATGATGAATCAATTGTCTTTCCGTTGTTTACCATTATTACGTAATTCTGTCCTTTCACTTTCTTTATTCCAATATAGGCATATGGGTCTTGGAACACTGCCAGCCCAGCAATATCTCCTTCCTTCATGTTTTCCATATTCATTTTTGTAGTGGCAAGAGAAGCCAATGTATCCGAATAATATGCAAACATTCTTTGCGTAAGAGTATTGCGGGCTTTCTGAAGGCTATCAACAACCTTTGCAGTATACAATCTTATGTAGCCTGGTCTTTCTGTTAAAGACCATTTAGTTGAATCCGGATTATGATTCCATCCCCATTGCATTCCTAATTTTGTTCTGTCAAATTCATCTGAAGTAGGCAGTGTGGTTACAGGATAAGCCTTACCGACATTAGGTTTATTATAGGTTACAACTGCATGACCGTTAACACCAACCATCGGCCATCCTTCTTTCCATGTAACCGGCTGCAAAGACGGGAAACGCCCGAACGGACCACTATCGACAAACAGCATTGTCCACCATTGCCCGGTTTGCGTTTTAATAAGCGCTCCCTGATGAATACCGAAATTAGGACCGTGTGTTGTTTCATTCATTACAATTTTCTCCTCGTAGGGACCGTATATATTTTTAGATCTAAAAGCTGCCTGCATTCCATCCAATCCGCCGTATGTACAATACAAATAATAGTAGCCGTTAATTTTGTAAACATGTGTTCCTTCGAGCCCCTTTCGAATATCACCCTTAATGATCAGAGAATCTTTAGATATAGGAGCAAAATTTTGATCGAGTTCGGTCATATATATTTCATTATATCCGTGCGCTACATAGATTCTTCCGTCATCATCAAAGAATAATCCGGGGTCATAAAATCCCTTCGGTAATTTTTTTATTTGCCACGGACCTTCCGGTTTATCAGCTGTACAGAGAAACCCGCCTTCATTAAGCGTTATAAACAGCAAATAAAATTTCCCGTTGTGGTATTTCAAGCTTGTTGCCCACTGCCCGTGACCGTACCTATTACAGCCGTCGAGATCATAGCATGGACTAAAATCAAAACGTTGAACAGCATTGCTGCAATACTGCCAGTTCACCAGATCGTACGACTTTAAAATCGTTACACCAGGAAATATAAACATTGTTGTATTAACCATGTAATATACAGAATCTACTCTGATTACATCGGGATCGGGAAAATCAGAAGCTATTACAGGGTTGGTATATGTCCCATCTCCGTTATCGCTGTGTAATTTTTGCGCTGCTAAGCCGGCAAACGGAATTATTGAAAAAAAACAAAGATAAAATGCACATGCAATTGATATCTTTTTAAATTTCATTTTTATTTCCTTTGAGTAATTACTTAAACAGCATCGGCGCAAATTTATACAGATCATGCCTCCATACCGGCCACGCATGCCCACCGGGATAATCATCATAAATATATTTTAACTTCATCTCGTCAAATTTGGCAAGCATGGCTTGACAATTATTGTACGCTATATCTTCTTTGCCTCCGATTCCGATCCATAAAAGTTTTAAGTTGCTTTTGATCTTATCAAGATTGCTATTCATAAAATCATATTGAGCATCTGCAAGCTTGCTCTGCATCGGCAATATCCATCCGGAACTAAATATTCCCAGATAAGAAAACATATTGGTGTTATTCATTCCGACATATAGTGTTTGTATGCCGCCCATTGATAATCCGGCAAGCGCGCGATCCTTCGAGTCTGTTTTAACGCGGTAATTTTTTTCAACAAACGGAATAATACATTGCTTCAACTCGGCTTCAAATATTTTTAATGTTCGTTCACCAAAATCAGCAAAAGAAGTATTTGTATTTCCGTCCGGCATAACAACAAGCATCGGCTTCGCTTTCTTTTCAGCAATTAGGTTATCAAGAATCAAATCTGTTTTACCCTGCATTGCCCAACCGGTTTCATCTTCACCTCCGCCGTGTAAAATATATAACACAGGATATTTAACGTTTATCTTTTCATCATAACCAGCGGGTGTGTAAATAAAAAATTTACGCCATTCATTAAAGACAGAAGAATAATATCTTCTTATACTTATTGTTCCGTGAGGAACATCTTTTAACGCGTAATAATTTTCGCCTGCAATAGGTATCTCAATGCCGCTTGCCATTCGTCCCATGCCGTAAAAAGTTTCACTCGCCGGATCGGCAACGGCAACGTTATCAATCAATAAAGAGTAATAATGAAAACCTTCACTTAAAGGATCAGTAGTTACATCCCAGTAACCGGCTGTGTCTTTTACCAGGTCATATTTTTTACCAAGATCAATCTGAACTTTTTGAGCATCGGGAGCTTTGATGTGAAAGATTACACGGTTGTCGGGCAATATACGCGGATACTTTGCACCTCTTACATTCGTTGCCGCAGGTAACCCAAGCACACTGTATTGCGGAAATGTTGAAACATCAACAGGTCTAAAAATAAGCTGCGAGAACATGTAGAGATCATTTTCCCACACTTTGAATTCATGTCCGCCCGGCTCAATATAAAATATATGAGGAACATTATGCTCAGCTAAATAATCATGCACGCGCTCTCCGAATACAACCAGACCGTCGCTGTCGCCGTATGAAATCCAAAGTAATTTTAATTCTTTTTTTACTTTATCCGGATCGGGAACCAGCACTTCGGGCTTCTCGGTATTTGGTGCTGCTGAGAATGCGCCGATCCATGCGAACTTATAGAGATTAGTTAATCCGAAATTCAATGACTGTCCTCCGCCCATTGATAATCCGGCGATCGCACGATGTTCACGATCTGTATAAACCGGATAATTTTTTTCTATGAACGGAATTAGGTCGTTAAGTAAATCTTTTTCAAAATTTGCAAAAGCCTGTACCTTGACACTGTCGAATATATTTCCGATAGGTCTGTCATCTTTCATAGCTCTGCCGTTGGGTAAAACTACAATCATCGGTTCAATTTTGTTTTCGGCATAAAGATTATCCAGTATAACTTGAGGATGCCCATTATTCAACCATTCAAATTCATCGCCGCCAATTCCGTGCAAGAGATATAGCACCGGATATTTTTTATCCTTTGAATATCCTGGAGGAGTATAAATAACAACGCGGCGTTTTGTGCCGACAGTTTTTGACATGTAATAAACCGTATCAATTTTTCCGTGTGGAATATCTGTACGTAATGAGTCAAAACCGGCAGGGGCATGTTTTTCAATATTCTGTGCGCTAATAAAGGAACTAAAAAGTAACAATGTAACAATAGAGTAAAATAATTCTCTCATGGCTTTCCCATAGTAATATTTTTATTTTTAAAATGATTTCTGATCACGCATTCAAAATTTAACCGAATCCGGAAAAATATTTTGAATGCGACTTTTTATAAAAGTTAATTACTTAATCCATTTGGAATTTCTCATCCATTTGAATATCGGTTCCATCCAGTCTTCTGTTTTCAGTCTTAATACAAAACCGTGATTGCCGTTAGGATATAAGTGTAATTCGGCGGCAACATTATGATGTCTGAGCGCCTCGTAATAAACTATACTATTGTCTACGGTTACCACTTTATCATCTCCGGCTTGGGTAATATATGCAGGCGGAGTATTGCTGTCTACTTGTAATTCACTTGAGTACTCATCAATTAATTTTTTCGAAGGATCTTTGCCTAATAATTCCGTTCTTGAACCAAGATGGGTTAAACTGTCCTGCATGCTTATTACAGGATAAACAAGTATCTGAAAATCTGGACGTAAGTTTATATCATCATTATTTTCAATTAATGCTTTTCTATAATGAGTAGCTTCCGTTGAAGCCAAATGTCCGCCGGCGGAAAATCCCATTATTCCAACTTTGTTTGTATCGATTCCCCACTTCGCAGCATTTTCTCTTACTACTTTAATTGCCTGCTGCGCATCCTGAAGCGGACCAATTGATTTATCTATCATTGTCGAATCACTCGGCAGTCTATATTTTAGCACAAAGGCTGCAACTCCCTGTTTAGCAAACTCCTTTGCAGTTCTAACTCCTTCGGCTTGATAAACTACTACAGCATAACCTCCGCCGGGACAAATTACCACAGCGGCTCCGGTCGCTTTTTCTTTATCCGGTAAAAAAATTTGTAAAGTTGGCTTTGTTACTCCCGCGTACATTCCCGAACTCTCGGTTTCTTTTACATCGGATGGCTTGGAATTCGGTATGGCGCCAGGATATAAATTAATTACTTCTTGAGCATTTACATAAACAGGAAATGCTAAAAGCAACGCAAAAATAATTTTTAAAGTTTTCATGTAATTTTTTACTCCAATAAATCCAATATGTATTCTTTTCCCGCTTCAGTTTTCAAATCATATAAATAACTTTTCTTCAACTCGATAGGCTTGATTTTAGCTTCAGGTGAAACCAAAGGCGGCTTAACATCCGGTACAATAAAAAAAGGATTAGGATTGTTCCCCTGCGCTTCTTCAAGCTCAAAATTTCCTTCGGCAGAAAGTTTATTGTAACATCTTATCCTGCAGTTTCCGCCAAGCAAAGATTTAATTATAATTTTGGAAACTTTGTTGTTCTTCCATTCAATGTTAACTATAAACCCGCCCCTGGCCTTTAACCCTTCTACGCTTCCATTAGACCATACATCCGGCAGTGCCGGCAGAATAAATATAAATCCGTCCTGACTTTGCAGAAGCATTTCAGCTATACCGGCAGTACATCCGAAGTTGCCATCTATCTGGAAGGGCGGATGTGCGTCAAACATATTTGGAAAAGTACCTCCTCCTTCAGAAAAAATATTTTTTCCTTCCTTAGGAATTTCGACCGCTTTAAGTTGATCTTTTATTAATTTATATGCATGATTTCCATCTAAAAATCTTGCCCATAAATTTACTTTCCAACCCATCGACCAACCGGTTGATTCATCACCTCTTGCAATCAAGGAAGTTTTAGCGGCTTCAAAAAGTTGCGGCGTGCGGAACGGTGAAATTTGATTGCTCGGATACAACCCGTATAAATGGGATACATGCCTGTTATGATCATCCGGGCTGTCCCAATCTTGCAGCCATTCCTGTAACTGTCCCCAATGCCCTATCTGCATAGGCGGCAACCTTTTTAATTTTGAATTTAAAACCTTAACAAAGTTTTTATCTTTGCCTAAAATTTCTGCAGCGTGAATTGTTTCCGAAAAAAGATCAAAGACTAATTGATTATCAAGCGTGGCGCCGGCAGTTATAGAATATTTCGGATGAACAGCAGGTGAATTTTCAGGCGAAACAGAGGGTGACACTACAAGCCATTTATGGGATGGTTCTTCAATTAAGAAATCACTGAAAAATTCGGATGCGCCTTTTAATACCGGGTAAACGGAACTTAAAAATTTCTTATCACCGTTATAAATATATTTATACCAAAGCTGCTGGCTCAACCACGCGCCTCCGCAAGGCCAGTCACCCCAGTAAGCTCCATCTATCGCACCGGTCATTCTCCAGATGTCTGTGTTATGATGTGCCACCCATCCGATTGACCCGTACATTTCTTTTGCGGTAATTCTGCCGGCAACGGAAAGTTCCTTCAGCATTTGAACAAGAGGCTCGTTCATTTCGGAGAGATTGGTAACTTCAGATGGCCAGTAATTCATTTCGGTGTTGATATTAATTGTATACTTACTGTCCCATGGAGGATAAAGCTGATCATTCCAAATTCCCTGAAGGTTAGCCGGCTGTCCGCCCGGTTCAGAACTTGATATTAAAAGATACCTGCCGAATTGAAAATACAAAGAGACTAACTGCGGATCATCTCCTTTTGCAAATTCATTTATTCTTACATCGGTGGGATTTTTAACCGAATCGGTTACACCGAGGTTAAGTGAAACTCGATTGAAATATTTTTGATAATACGCTATATGATCTTTTAACGTTTCATCATAATTTTTTTTTAACGCAACTGATAAATAATTTTCTACACGCTTAAGCTGGCCTTCATCAAGTTCATGATAATTGACAAAATTAGTGGCTATAGAAATATAAATTGTCGCCAAATCAGCGCCGGCAACAGATAATGAATTATCATTTGATGTTATCGTTCCGCCACTGTTAATGATTTTTACGAGAGAAGAAAACTTTACTTCCCCCTTTATTCCTTCATGATCTGTTGTTTTACCATCCAGTTCAAGTTCATTTTTTCCATGAGATGTAACTACAACTTTTTCTGGACTGTTCATAAAAGCAGTGAAGTTTATTTTTCCTGGTTTGTCAGCTGTAAGCCTTACAATTATTACCTGATCGGGAAACGATGCAAATACTACTCTCTTGAACTCAACGCCGTTCACATTATATTTTACGGTTGTTGTTGCTTCATTTAAATTTAACTCGCGATAATAATCTGTATAGTTTTTACTTCCTGGAAAACTTAGATACAAACTGCCAACGGTTTGGTACGGCATTCCCTGTGCCGTTTGAGATATGATGTCCTTGTTTGCCATGTCCTGGGCTTTTTCATAGTTTCCTTCGAAAATTAATTTCCTAATTACCGGCAGCGCCTTTAACGCGAGGGGATTGGCATTGTTGTAAGGACTTCCGGCCCAAACGGTGCTTTCATTCAATTGAATTTGTTCTTCAGCCGGATTTCCGAAAACCATAGCCCCCAATCTGCCGTTGCCTATCGGCAATGCCTCTACCCATTTTTCCGCAGGACGATTATACCACAATTTTAACAGACTGTCCGCTTGAGAAAACATTATCCTGTTAATGCCCAATAACAATACAAAAAGTAAAAGTTTTTTCATCGTAAATTACTTTTAAAATTCACTTCAAAAGCACAAGTTTTTTTGTCTCCACATAATTATCTGCTTCGAGCTGGTACAAATAGATACCGCTTGCAAGACCTTTGCCATTAAATGTTGCAGCGTATTGCCCGGCGTGCTGAAAGCCATTGAACAAAGTTGCTTGCACCTGTCCAAGAAGATTATAAACTTTTAAAGACACGTAACCGTTCCGAGGAATTGAATATTCTATTCGCGTTTCGGGATTAAAAGGATTTGGATAATTTTGTTCAAGATGAAACCTTAGCGGTAAATTACTGCCTTGGGAATTTTTATCATTTATTCCCGTAGTCAATTCAGTTCCGGTAAAATAAAAAGATTGAAGCATAAACAACTTACTGGAGCCCGACCCTGTAAATAATAAATATACATCATGATTACCTTTAACTGAAGATGATAACTTAGCAGAAAATGTTTTGAAGTTCGTCCATGAACCTGTACCGGATAAATTGCATTCTCCGATTTTAGTGCTTGCATCTATTGAATCAAGATAAACTTCAACAGTGCCGCCGTTGTTAGCGCTTGAAGCAACAACATGAATCGAATCGGCACTTTTATGGTAATCATTATTTCCGAATTCTACTCCAGCATACATTGCCCAATTATTATTGTAGATGTTATCAAGTACAGTTGTGTCTGCGTTTTGTACTGCTCTTGTTGTACCTAATTGATTTGCAGGACATTCTGCCAATATAGGGGTATAAGCATCACGATATATATAGAAATCGAACCAGCAATTTTGCTTGCCGTTTACATACAAACCTTGCCTTGTGCCTGTAAATGTTGAATAATCCGAATACGAATCGATCACTGATATATTAATTGGTTGTCCTACTTGCGTCCACACATTTCCATCGCCGCTGAAATATCCGCTTATCATATGGTTTACCCGGACCATTTTTAACCACACTGTATCGCCTACTGTATTTACCGCTTCATATTGAGTAGTTCCAAAACTAAATCTAATTACCATATCGCCCGTACTTGATAATGAACTCACAAGTCGAACATTCATAGTTTGATCGCCCCGCATAATCCATAAGCCGGCTTCATCAGAAGTTGATGACGGTATAAAATCCAGTCTAGTAATTAAAGAATAGTTATGTTCACCATCATTTTTAATTATTGTATTTGGTTTTGAGATACTCTTTGGAGATAAATCTAACCAGCCGGGACGATCGGTAAGCGACCAGGTATTTGAAGCTGTATAACCAAGAAAAGACCATTCGGGGTTTAAGGTATCTGAATTAAAAAAATCAGAATGAGGAACCATCCATGGAATACCGCTGCTTGGCAGGTTTGGTGCAAAAAATGAACTATTAATCGGATAATCAGCAGTCGGCTTGCCGGTTGCATCATAATGCACTTGATTTAATAGTCCCTGCCTTCCCTGTCCTTTCCATTCTCCCTTAGCATAAAGCGGATGCATAACCCAGTAAGTGCTGTCATCAAGTGTTACAACCGCAGATGCGTGATTCGGACTTGTAAAAAGTGAACCACTTACTTTAGGATCATTGAGATTGAAAAAGTTTCCCATAATTGTCCATTTTGATTGATCCGCAGTAAGCGTATCACTTCTCATTACATATTGACCTCCTGACAAATCCCTCGCAAAGGAATAGTAATAATAACCGTTATGTTTCCACATAACAGGACCCTCTGCCCAGCTATAGGGATATGACGGCGCGGGATTCAACCAACTGAGATTATAAACAACTCCTGTAGGCTGCCCGTCATTACCTAATTCTACTATTGCATTATTCGGCTGACCGTTTTTTACAACCAAATACCATTTATTGTTGTCATCAATAAATATTGAGTTATCATAACCCAGGCTAAACGGAAGGCTGGAAGGATTGTTTACACTTACTGGAGTACTCCAGGGTCCTTCAGGTGTGGGAGCTTTTACAAACCACATCGAACTGCCATTTTTAAAGTAATCCCAATATTCACCATTATGAAGAACCATTTGTCCTCCCCAGCATCCTCCACCAGGCGAATCGCCATAACCAGACCATGCCGCACTTACCGGCTGTGCAATAGCTTCCCAATGAACAAGGTCAGTTGAATGATAAATTACCGGAGTTACATTGAAAGATGATCCCGTTGTATAATAGTCATTACCAATTTTAGTCAGCGTGCAATCGGGATGATCGCCTGGAATTACGGGATTCATGTATGTCTTAAAGGAAACCGACTGACTAAAAATAAATATGCTGAAGAGTAAGAAGCTGCTAAACAGTAAGCCAAGAAATTTCATTTTAACTCCCTAATAATTAAAAGACCTTAATTAATTGAGCATCTACAGAATAATGTATCTGCACTCAAAAAATTAAAATAAATTTAAAGACTAGGTCAGTTCCATACAAGCCATTTTAAACCTTAAAATAGCCAAATAGCGACGACAAAATTATTGTGGCTGGTGAAGCTTGCGGAATTCCCTCAGACCAATCCCCTTTTCTCTTTTAAAATAGCGGGAAATATGTTCAATCTCTGTAAAATCAAAAAGAGTAGCAATTTGAGAAATTGGGATATCGGTTTCAACGAGAAGCTTTGAGATTAATTCAACACGAACATATTGAATTTCTTTACCAATAGATCTGTGAATAGTATTTCTGAATTTCCTTTCAAGTGAACGTCTGCTAATTCCAGTATTTTGCACTACGTCATCTATAAGAATTTTATTTTTTGCATTCTTTTTTATAAACTGTATTGCCTTTGCCACGTCCGGATCATTCACGGCAAGAATATCGGTTGATTGCCTTTGAATGATATGGCTCGGTGAAACCATAATCTGCTTCCCAGATATTTTATTTTTATCTATCATTCCGTCTATTAATTTAGCCGCTTCGTAGCCGGCTGCTTCAACATTTAATGCAATGCTGGTAAGCGGTGGATCGCTTATGTCGCAAATCATCGGGTCATTGTCTACACCAATGACCGCAACATCTTCCGGCACTTTCAGGTCATTTAATTTGCAAACTTCCAGAATATGCTGCCCTTGATCGTCGTTGCATGCAAATATACCGACAGGCTTTGGCAATGAATTAACCCAATCGCTTACTTGCTTTTGTTCGTCTTCCCATTCATCTTTTTTAATCTTCTTCTTTGGTTTATAAATATATGTTTTAAATCCTGCCTCGCTGTTTAAGCGGCTAAAATAAGTTCCTCGCTCAACTGACCAATCAAAATTATTCAATCCGAAATATGCAAGATTCTTTAATCCTTTCTCTAATAAATATTGGCTTGCCAGCCGCCCGATTGATTCAGAATCAGTTTTTATAACCGGTAAATCTTTTGGATAGGACGAGTCATGTATAGCAAGAATTGTCGGGATTTTTAATTTCAGCAATTCTTTTGTAATTAAAGAATCGCGCATTATAATCCCATCCGGCTTCCAGCTTGTTAAGTGCGGTATGGAAGATTTGAGACCGATAGGTTCCATATAAAAAGACCAGGGACCATGGAGCTTTGAGTAACGGGCAATTCCAGTTATAAGCCCTCTACCAAACGCTCTTGATGTTTCTATAAGTAAAATTATTCTTTTCATATATAATAAGATAAAAAAAATTCCAACTAAAAAATATTACTTTTAAGTTCCAATGGTTAATAAAAATGACAGCTTATATTTTCTTTTTGGTCATAATTTGGACAAACAAGACTTTCATCTTTCCAACTCCGCGGTTCGACCAAATTTAGTATGGAATCAACGTAAACTTTTCATTGTTTACATTGCTATCAACCTCTACTATTTTGTTAGACAAAATTGATTTTCTTTCAACACCAACAGTAACATTATCATGTTTAAAAATGTTTGAGACCTGCGGGTTGTCAACCTCTTCGGTGCAAAAAACAAAATGACAATAATATTTCTCACCTTATTACTAAAAAGAAAGCTACTGCAGGGCTCTATCTTTTTTAACACAGTATCAGGAACATTTACGAGATGGTCTTTCCTTTTAATAAAACATTAATCCCTGGCGTATTATTAAAATTATTTTTCCAATGCAATAGTAACAACAGATTTTGAAGGTAGATCAACCTTCAGAATATTATTATTTAAGCTATAAGTTGAAAACTTTTGGATGTTAACCTTTTCAGGCTGCCCAAAATCATTATAATCATTTGTATGCGGTGCAGTAATAATTTCACCTTCGGTTTTGGATAAATTGTCTGTACCTCTCAAATCAATCTCGACAATCCTATTATTATGCGGATCTATATTTGTCAGCGAGACATGAATTATTCCTTCCTTATCTTTCGAAGCCGAAGCACTTATACTCGGCAAAGTCATCCCGTCATACGAATAATCATCACACTTTACGTCAATTGGTAAAAGAGTTGCACTCTGGTGAACTTTGTACATTTTGAAAACATAGAAGGTAGGTGTTTTAACAATTTGATCATCTTTTGTGAGAATCATTGATTGAAGTACATTTACCATTTGTGCAATGTTAGCCATTTTTACTCGGCGGGCATGGTTATTAAAGATATTTAGATAAAGCGCTGCTGTAACAGCATCGCGCAAGGTATTTTGCTGAAATAAAAATCCTGGATTTGTTCCGGGTTCAACGTTGAACCAATTTCCCCATTCGTCAGCTATTAAGCCGATTCTGTTTTGCGGGTCATATTCGTCCATTATTGCTATGTGTTTTTCAAGCCTATCCTGCATTAGCAAGGTATTTTTCATGGTATAGAACCAATCGTTCTCATTGAATTTTGTTGCTGACGTCTTATCGTTCCAGCCGTGACAAAAAGTATAGTAATGGAATGAATAACCCTGGATTAAATCCGGATATCTTTGAGTTTCCTTTAGAATGGTTTTCGTCCAATCAAAATCCGAATCTGTTCCACCGCTTGCAACTTTATATAATCCGTTGCCGCGCATAAAAGTCGAAAACCTCTTAAATACATCTGCATAATAATCCGCTGTCATATTTCCGCCGCAGCCCCAGCTCTCATTGCCTACCGCCCAAAACTTCACGTTCCAAGGTTTATCTCTTCCGTTTTCCTTTCGCAATTCCGTCATCGGACTTTTTGCATCAGAGTTAACATACTCTACCCAATCCGAAGCTTCTTGAACGGTACCGCTTCCTACATTCACACAAATGTAAGGTTCGGCTCCAATCATTTGGCAAAAATCTAAAAACTCATGGGTACCAAAACTATTATCTTCGGTTACTCCTCCCCAATTAGTATTAATAATAGAAGGTCTTTTATCTTTCGGACCTATCCCATCCTTCCAGTGATAGGTGTCTGCAAAGCATCCTCCAGGCCAGCGTACAACCGTAGGACTAATTTCTTTAAGTGCTGCAACAACATCATTTCTTATACCACGTGTATTCGGAATTTTAGAATTTTCACCAACATAAATTCCACCATAAATACCATGACCTAAATGTTCGGCAAATTGACCATAAATAAATTTACTTATCGTATCCTTACCGAGATCGACATTTATAATAATCCGGTTTACCTTTTCTTTTGGATTATCAGCAGCATTTAATAAAATCATATTGAATGCAAACAACACAAAAAATAATTTTTTAAATAAGTACATATCTTCTCCTATTTGTTAAATTGAACTTTACTATTATTTCATGATTAATTTTTCTTCTATTTCAAAAAAATATTCATTATTATATTCCACCGCCCTTCTTTATTTTCCCGTAATAGGCTTTTCCAAAACCTGAACTTCTTTAATAGAAACAGATTTGTTCCTTGAATCGTCAAATGCTATTCTTACAAAACTAAAGACGACATTATTATTAAAATTGTGTACTCGATATTTATCATTGGTTTTGAAATTGCTTCGTACAGTTACGGTTTTCCACGTATGATTGTCTTTCAATAACTCAATTTTGTTTGAGTATATTTTGTTAGAGAAAAACAGAATTTCAACTTCAGAAATGGTATAAAAACTTTCAAGATCAACCTTCCATCATTTGACCGAACCATTTTTTTCAGACTGCCACATGGTAGTTTTGTATTTTTCAATTACAAGATTAGCAGTTTTTCCTTTAACTTTGCTGATTCCAAGTTTAGGTTTCTTTTTATATCTAATAGCCTTAAATTAGGAATGGCACCCTACTATAAATTTATCACCTCCTATGCTGTTACGTTAAGTAATAAAACAAATAATAAAGCAAAAATTAATTTTAATGTTTTTATCTTATACTAATCCAAAATATTTTAAATTGTTTTACACAAACTATACACCTTATATTATTGTCCAAAGAACTCCTTTGAAAGAATGATGGAGTAATGGAGTTTATTAGTTTATTCCAATATTCCAAAATTCCATTTCCCAAAGGATCATCTTTCATGAGACATTAATTCTTCTTTAGTTCTTTATGCCAAACTTATTTTCAAAGCGTAAGCAAAATCGCAAGGCTTAGTCAACGGCTTATTAACTGATAAATATTCTGCTTGCTGATTCCATTCAAGTTTATCAACACATCCGAGAAGCTCAACGTTTTCAATTTTACCAGGATTTAAAGACGAAGCAGAACCAAGACTCTTTATCTGGAAGTTTTTCTCTTTAGGCCAGCCGAGAATTATAGCATAAACAGTCTTTCCGTTTTTACTGTTTGTAAATCTTATGTCGCTCGAATCCAGAGATGCAGTACTATTACCTGCAAATGCGCCGGACTTTACCGCATGCGGTCCTTCACCAAAATTCTTCCATGGCCTTGTTGAATAAATAGCCTCACCATTCGTTTGCATCCAGCTTCCAATCTGTTCGAGTATTGAAATCTCCTCGGAGTCATTCGTTCCATCCGGCTTACCCGGAATATTTAGTATGAAAGTACCGTTTTTGCTTACTGCATCGACCATCCAGTGGATAACTTCTTTAGGCTTCATGTAACTGTGATTAAGATACCGCCACCTGTTGTAGTGCCAGTCACCGATACATGTTTCTGATTGCCAAGCATGCGGCATGATATTATTTGTTACACCTCTTTCGTAATCCGCAACCACAGCTTTTGCATGTTCGTCAGGTACTTGTTTGATGTTTAGGACAGCTTCGAGTTTCCCGTTATGCGTCTTAAGATTATGATTGTAGAAATAAGCCGCTATGTTCATTCCAGCCCAGCCGAGAGGCAGTCCACCGTTGTCGAAATAAAGCAAGTCCGGATCATGCTGTTCTATGAGGTCGCGGACTCTATTATAAAAATTTAGTACATACTTTTCATCAGGGTTCTCATGTATTCCATGCTTTCGTCCATACAGTTCCTGTGGATCAAAGCCTTCCCACCATTGGTTATTTCCCATATCTTTAGTTAGCTGCCCATCATAAGGAACGCCTGCAAACGGACCAGATTTATCACAAAGGTGGGCTACCTGAAACCACCACCAGTTTCTAGCTGCATGAACAGTAACTCCAAAATATAAACCTTGTTGCCGCGCAGCAGCTGCCCATGCGCCTATTACATCACGCTTTGGTCCTATCTTACTCGCATTCCATGAATGGTATTTTGACGCCCAAGTATCAAATCCGTCATGGTGATTTGCAAGGGCAAGAAAGAGTTTTGCACCTGCTCTTTTGTACCGTTCTATCATCCCTTCGGGATCCCAGTTCAACAAAGTCCACTGCGAACAAATATCTTTATAACCAAATTTCGATGGATGATTGTAATGCTTTACTTGATAATCGTATTGCCCTTGCCCCTGAATATACATATTACGTGCATACCAATCCCCGTCTTCGGGAACGCATTGTGGACTCCAATGAGCCCAGATTCCAAATTTTGCATCGCGGTACCAGTCTGGCACTTCGTAATTCAGAAGGGAACTCCACTCAGGCATGAAAGGTCCTTCCCCGGCTAATCCCGGAATGGAGGGGGACTTCAATGAGACTCCGTCCCACGTTCCTGGACCTGCAGCATCTTCGGCAGTCCCCCAACCTTCATCAACAACTGCCTGCCAGTCCGATATAGTAAAATTCGGAACTCCTTTCTTCGATATGACATTCTGAATACTTTGGGCTTTGGCAGCAAAAGGAAATGCAACAGTAGCAGCTCCCAATCCAACCACTTCACAAAATTCTCTTCTTTTCATAATAATAGTTCCTTTAAATTTTATTAATGTACCTTACACAACATCCTCACCTGAAAATTTGTAATAATGAAATAGATTGGTCTACTCCATTATTCCATTATCTCAATGCGTCGGTAGCACAAGATATTAATTTTACATCGCTATTTTTTCTTCTTCATGTCGATGGTTAAATACTATTTTTTAAAAAGCAAAGGAGCAAACTGATACAAGCATCTACGCCATGTCAGCCATTCATGGGCAGTTCCCGGAGAAACATAATAAGTATTATGAATTCCTGCCTTCGTTAGTATATCGCTAAGATCCTGCATCCGAGGTCCTTCTTCCGAACCAATGCCTAAAAAGAATGCATGAACTTTTTTGTTAAATTCTTTACTATTATTGAATACACCATTATATACTGTTTTCAAATCCTTTTCTGCATCAAAAGGTGCAAAGCCACTAAAAGCTCCCAGGTAGGCAAACTTGTCGATGTTGCTCAACCCGATCTGGAATGTCTGGTAACCTCCCCACGATAAACCTGCTAACGCACGATCATTCCTATCAGTAAGGACTCTGAAATGATTATCAATATAAGGAATAATTTCATTCAACAATATTGGAGTAAACTTTGCTCCAAATTCCTTCCTTGCTTCATTCACATCCTGACCCGCTTTAGGTTTAAACATCATACTGCAGTCACCGTTAGCCATTACTATAATCATTGGCTTACATCGTTTCTCGGCTATCAAATTATCTATGATAATGTTCACCTTGCCCTGGTTTCCCCAACCAGTTTCGTCCTCGCCCATTCCGTGTTGAAGATAAAGTACCGGGTAACGTTTGTTTGTATTCTTATAATAATCAGGTGGGGTGTATACGTAAAATCTACTGTAGGCATTTAAAACTTTGGATAGATAATAGCATTCACTTATTTGTCCGTGAGGAACATCTTTTGGCATATAAAAATTTTGGTCGGGTGCAGGAATTTCGATTCCGCTCATCATCCTGCCTACACCGTAAAATGATTCGCTTGCCGGATCTGCAAAACGGTAGCCATCGATCATTAGATAGTAATAATGAAAGCCGGGAGGCAAGGGATTAGTTGTTACCGTCCAAACACTGTCTTCTCCTTTTACCATATCATAGACATGTAAAATATCCACTTGAACCTTATGTGCATTAGGAGCTTTGACTCGAAAAATTACTCTTGATTGAGAATCTACCCTGGGAAATTCTTCCCCGCGAATATTGGTAGAGGCAGGTTTGGAATCTTTATATAAGTCACTGTTCTGTGC
>Ga0207433_10001210_pt1 | contig 56389 bp, 52 predicted proteins | sample YelNatPaOPGAMG01_FD_187559 | JGI IMG/M metagenome (GOLD analysis project Ga0207433, IMG submission 187559) | Hot spring thermophilic microbial communities from Obsidian Pool, Yellowstone National Park, USA - OP-RAMG-01 (SPAdes) (version 3) | ecosystem: Environmental > Aquatic > Thermal springs...
CCTTGGTGCATTCTTCGCCTCCGGCTCGAATGCCCCCAATCCCTTATCAGGTGAAAGGGCATTGGAGTTAAACCACGTGTTCATCAACATTTGGGGGCTCCGTTCCGGTTTCATCGCGGGATTGGGGTCCTCCCCATGGCCTCCGATGCCAGGGAATATTTCCTCGTTTCCATCGGGCACCGGTTCGCGGGCTTGGCCCTCCCCTCTCCATGTTTCCCTTTCGATTCCAAGCAAATGAACCCGTACTGCCCGATTGGCACGGCCCTTGTACGGATGGGACCGTCCAGGAAGATCCGGGACCGGGGCCGGAAGGCCCCGGTCCCCGGGAGAGAAAGGAGTGGAACCATGAAACGCTTATTCCGTATCGCCGCGATGGGGGGCCTTTTGCTGGCGCTGGCCTGCGCCCAGCACCAGGGAAAAACCGAGGTCCGTTCCCAGATGGAGACGGCCCAGCGGATCGCCAAGCTCGAGCAAGAGATCGACGCCAACCAGGCCCAAGTGAACGCCCTCACGACGCAGTACCTCCAGGCCGGCGGCAAGGACCTGGGATCGGTCTTGGGGCAGGGGTTGAGCCCCGAGCAGACGGCCCTCCTCGAACAGAGACTGAAGAACGAACAGGGCATCGGTTACAAGGACCTGATCTCGGACATCCTGGCCAAGCAGAAGGCAGCCGACGACCTCAAGGTTCAGGTCCAGAAACTGGAGCGGACCCTCCCGGCCCCCGTGGAGGTAGTGAAGGGTGAACGCCACATCGACATCGCCATGGCCTACCTCACCAAGGATCAGGGCCTCGACCCGGCGACGGCCAAGAGCCTCGTGCAGAAGGTCAACCTGATGGACGAGCTGGTGCCCGGGTTCAAGGTTTGGAACTTCTACCACGACGGCGTGTACGGCACCTTCGTCACCCAGGGCGACGCCAAGGTCAGCCCTTACGGCGTCATCCAACACGCCAAGAAGGTCTTGGTGGACGAAAAGAACAGCGCCATCGCCCAGCGGGACGCCCTGGCCAAGGAAAAGGCCGGCCTCGCGCAGCAGGTGGCTGACCTTACCAGCAAGCGCGACCAGTTGACCCAGGAGGTCTCGCTGCTCCAGGCCGAGCGCGCCAGCCTGACCCAGAAGGTGAACGAGCTGGGCACCCTCTCGAAAGACCTACAGTCCAAGGTGAACTCCGTCTTCTACCGGATCGGCCCGCGGAAGACGCTGATCAAGGAGGGGCTGGTCCGCGACCCCTGGTACGCCAAGTCTCAGCTCATTCAATTCGCCGAAGCCGACTACCCACAACAACTAGACCTGCGCAGCGATAACACCATCCGCTTCACCGCCAAGGATGCGGACGTAGCTCGGATCGAGAAGGTCCGAATCGCTCCCGGCGCTCTCTACAAGCCGGGCGTGGACTACCTCGTCTCCGTCGAACCCGACGGCACGAAGGCCACCGTCACCCTGCTCAACCGCGACAAGTTCCGCGCCGAGCGCTCGATGATGGTCCTCGTCAACTAGGCCACCTTCACGCGGAGGACTCCCTTCCCCTCCGCAGCATGAATGGCCGCCCACCGGGGCGGCCTTTTTTTTGAGTGGGGAGAGGGGAGGCAGACAAGGGACAGGGGAAGTTCCGCCGGCCGGAGCCCCCGCACCTTCTCGTCTCGCCGCTGATACGAGAGGAGGGCAATGAGCCTCTGCAGTGGTTCCTCTCTTCGTGCCTTGGTGGTGAATCCGTGTTCCGAGCCATCGGCCCGCTCGGACAGGCCCCCCTTCCTATGGGGCGAGGGCGATGACCTCGATCTCCACGCGCACGTCCTTGGGGAGCCTCGCCACCTCCACCGTGGCGCGCGCGGGGGGATCGGAGGGGAAGAATTCGGCGTAGGCCTCGTTCATGGCCGCGAAGTCGTTCATGTCCTTGAGGAAAACGGTGGTCTTGACCACGGTGCCGAGGGAGGCCCCCGCCGCGTCGAGGACGGCGCCCAGGTTTTGGAGGACCCGGCGGGTCTGCTCGGCCACGCCGCCCTCCACCACGGTCATGGTAGCTGGATCCAGGGGGATCTGCCCCGAGCAGAAGACAAGGCCTCCTGCCTTCACGGCCTGGGAGTAAGGCCCGATGGCCTTGGGCGCACCCTCCGTTCGAACGATCTCTCTCTGCATGGACCCCTCCTTGGGCAACGACGTCTTTCTACCGCGGCCGGCCCGAGGGCCGGATGCCTTCCCCGCCGGGTCCGGTCCGGGGCTCACTGCACGACGAGGGGCGTGAAGGGGCCCTTGAGCTCGGCCTTGGCCCGTTTCCCGAAATCCTTGAGTACGACCTGCTCGGCCCCGCTCACGAGCTTCACCACGCCGAAGGGGATGACCGCATCGTTGAGCCAGACCTCGGCCTCCTGTCCGTTGGGGCCCACCACCTTGATGTGGCGGCACTTGAGGGAATCCCGGCCCACCTTGATCACCTCGTCGGGCAGGGGCTGCAGCTTGCCCACCGTGGGTCCGATGGGCAGTGCCTGGCCTCCGAAGACTTGGTGGCCCTCTCTCCTGAGTTTCTCCAGGGTGGAGCGGTCTATCTCAAGAGCCGGTCCCGAAGAGTCCTTGGCGCGGATCTTGAGGACGTTGGCGTCGTCGGTGGGATCGCCCTTGATGAGGAAGGCCACCACCGCCTTCTCGCTCCCCTGGACCGTGCGGAGCTCCATCCAATAGGCCCCGTCCTCCTCGCTCACGATGGCGAAGGTGAGGTCGGCGGCCTCACCGCGGGCGTCCTGGATGTGGTACTCGCTCCAGCCCCCTACCTTCGGGGTGAAGGTATGGAAAAACTCGGGAAAGTAGGATGAGGCCGAGAGGCCCAGGGAGACGAGTGCGGGGAGGAGCAGAGCGATGAAGTATGGCAGGTAGGAACGGGACAGCAGGCGCGGATTCCTGAGTGTGCTCATCGGTTGTCCTTCTGGCGCCGCATCGCGCCGCCGCTGAGGGTTTCGCTCCAAGGATTGCCTGGCCGATTTCCCGGCTTCCGCCTTGGGCGGCTAGTTCCTCAGCGAGGTGATGGGGGCGGGCATCTGGCCGCCCCGGCGCACGAAAGTCTCGCAGGAGAGCCGCCGGAGGTCCATGACGGGCGCTTCGCCCAGAAGCCCTCCGAAGGAAACGATCTCCCCCACACCCTTGCCGTAGGCCGGGATGACCCGCACCGCCGTGGTCTTGTGGTTGATGACACCGATCGCCAGCTCATCGGCGATGAAGCCGGTGAGCAGTTCTTCCGAAACGTCGCCGGGGACGGCCACCATGTCCAGGCCCACGGAGCACACGCTGGTCATGGCCTCCAGCTTCTCGAGGCTGAGGGCGCCCTCCCGCACCGCGGCGATCATGGCCGCGTCCTCGCTTACCGGGATGAAGGCGCCGGACAGTCCGCCCACGGCTGATGTGGCCATGACCCCGCCCTTCTTCACGGCGTCGGTCAGCATGGCCAAGGCGGCCGTTGTGCCGCAGGCCCCCGTCCGCTCCAGGCCCATGGCCTCCAGCACCTCACCCACGGAGTCCCCGAGTTCGGGCGTGGGCGCGAGCGACAGGTCCACGATGCCGAAGGGTACTCCCATCCTGTCGGCCACCTGGCGCCCCAAGATCTCGCCCACCTTGGTGATCTTGTAGGCCGAGCGCTTGATCACCTCGGCCAGGGCCCGAAGGTCGCAGGGGCCGGCCCGGCGGATGGCCTGACAGACGACGCCGGGACCGCTCACCCCCGTGTGGACCACCACCTCCGGCAGGCCGATGCCGTGGAAGGCCCCCGCCATGAAGGGGTTATCCTCCACGGCGTTGGCGAAGATCACAAACTTGGCGCAGCCCAGGCTGCCGCTTTCGCGCGTCAGGTAGGCCGTCTCCTTGAGCATGTGCGCCACGAGACGGACCGCGTCCAGATTGAGTCCCGTCCGGCTGCTGCCGGCGTTCACGGAGGAGCAGAGGGTCTTGGTGGTGCTGAGCGCCTCGGGCATGGAGGCGATGAGGGCGCGGTCGGCCCGGGTGAAACCGTCGTGCACGAGAGCCGTGTATCCTCCCACGAAGTCGAAGCCCATCTCCTGCGCGGCCCTGTCGATGGCGCGCGCAATGGCGAGGTAGGAGGCCGGTTCCGCCTTGGTCCCGATGAGCGCCACCGGGCTCACGGCGATCCTGCGGTTCGCCACCCGTATGCCCAGTGCCTCCGTGATCTCCGCCACTACGCCCGGCAGGGGGCCCGCCACGCGCATGAGCTTGGCGTAGACGCGGCGGCCGGCCTCTTCGGGGTCTTCATGGCCGCAGTCCAGGAGGCTGACGCCGAGGGTCACCGTGCGCACATCGAAGTGCTCGAGCTCCGTCATTCGCAGGGTTTCAAGGATCTCGCGCCGGGTGTAGTCCATGGCTTCAGGAGCTCCCTCTAAGGCGGTCAGGCGACCACGAGGTCACGCGATGGGTTCATATCCGGTTCAAGGCCCGCATGAGGTCCTCGTACTGGACGAAGACCTGTACGCCCACCTCGTCGCCGCGGCGCTTGAGAGCGGCCTTGAGGTCGGAGAAGGAGAGCTTGGCGCTGGTGGGGTCCACGATCATCATCATGGCGAAATTCCCGTGGACGATGGTCTGGTTGATGTCCACGATGTCCACGGCGGCCTCCGCAAGCACCTCCGAGAAGGCGTGGACGATGCCCGAGTGGTTCCGCCCCAGCACGGTCAAGACCACGAGCCTGCGGCCGGGGGGCTCGTCCGTGGCCGCCACCCCACTGGCCTGGGCCTCCAGCAGCCGGACCAGATCCGCCGTCACGGCCTCCACGGCGGAGGGTTCTGCACCTTGCGGCAGGTGCCGCAGCAGGATCTCCGCCACCTGGTAGGCCAGCCGTTCCCTGTCCATGACGCCTCCCGAGCCAAGGATACTGGAAGGGTGCCGATCGTGCAAGGCGGACCATGGGCCCGAATCCGGCGGCGGATTTGGAATTGAGAAAGGGGGGGCTTTCGTGTCATAGTGTGAAAGGAGTACCCTTGCCATGTTTGATGAAAAGCTCGTGGTTCATTTCCTCGAAGGCGGGACGATCGAGGGCTTCGGTGAGAACTTCCTGCCCGGAGAAGAGGAAATCCTCCTCCAGGATCTCCAGGGGAAAATCCACTCCATAAAGCTCCGCACGGTAAAGGTCGTCTGCTTCGTCAGGGACTTCCGGACGGTGAGGGCGGAGGGCGACCGAAAGCAAACGCCGTTCCTCTACCAGGCGATGAGCGGGAGGAAGCTGAACCTCGTCTTCAAGGACGGGGAGCACCTCCAAGGCACCGCGGCCCTGAGAGAAAGGCCCGCGCAGGGTTTCTTCCTGACCCCCTTGTCGGACCAGACGAACAACCTCCAGATTTACGTGAACCCGGAGGCCCTTCTGCACTTCGGCTTTGCGGACTAAGGGCTGGCGGCTTCATGCCCGCCCTCACCTGGCCCCCTCCGCCAGCCAAATGTGATGGGGCCGCATGAGGGGAGGCGTGAAGGAAAGCTTCATGCCCATCACCTCCGGCCGGTGGGGGATCATCCCCCAACTGTGCGTCAGAAAGACCGATGGAGCCTCTTCGACGATGAGATCCTCGGCCTCCTCGTACAGCGCCGCCCGCTCCTCCAGGTCGAGGGATCTTCGTGCGCGCTCGATGAGGTCATCGAGAAGGGGATTATGGTATCGGGTCTGCAGGGCATCGCCGCCCAGCCTGTGGAAGAGCACGAAGAGGAAGCTGTCGGGGTCCGGGTAGTCCGCGTACCACCCCGACGGATAGAGGAGGGGGCGGCCTCCGGCGGCTCTGCGGCGCGCCTCGAACTCCTCGTGGCTCACCGGATCCACCGTGATGCGCACCCCCACGGCACGGTACATGTCAAAGACCAGGAGGGCCTCCTGAAATTGCGTGGCGCGGCTCTTGTCCATGGCTATGGTCAAATCGAGGCCTTGGGGGAAACCCGCCTTGGCAAGCAGCCACCGGGCCTTGTCCGGATCGTGGTAGTAGCCCTTGCGGTCAGCCTTGTAGCCGAGGATGCCGGGAGGGAAGATGCCCTTGGCCGGAGTGGCCCGGACGTGCGGGTAACGGGCCAGCAGGCCGTTCCTGTCCACGGCGTAGTTGAGGGCCTGCCTGAACTCCTTGATGTTCCCCGGCGGCAGGTCGTTGCGGATGACGTGAAGCTGGGTGTTCAAGAGAACGGTCTGCTCCGTGTTGTTTTCCCAGAAGGGATCCGCCAGCAAGCTCTCCAGGCTCTCGGAGGATAGGGCCATAGCGATCTGCGACGCTCCCGATTTCAGACGCCCCATGAGCTCGTCTTCGGAGGATGAGGAGTAGTCGAACACGAGCCGGTCGATGTAGGGAATACCGGGTTCGTAGTAGCCTTTGAAGCGTTCGAACTGGACCCGGCCCGGATCCGCGCTCACCACTCGGAAAGGGCCGCAGCCGATGGGTTTCGTTAAACGGAGGGTCCTCTCATCCACGGCCTCGGGAGGGATGATGCTCGCCTCCGGCGTGGTCAGCATGTAGAGGAAAAAGGCAAGGGGCTCCCGGAGGCGGACCTCCAGCGACCGGCTGTCCAATGCTCTGATCCCCTCTATCCGCTTGGCCTTCCCCGCCATGTACTCCTCGGAGCCCACCACCGCTGAGAGGAACCACTGGCCCTCCTTGCCCAGTTTGGGGTCCAACGCCCTGTGCCAGGAGAAGACCACGTCCTCGGCGGTCACCGCCCGGCCGTTGTGAAAGAGGGCACCAGGACGCAGGTGGAACAGGTACACCAGGCCGTCCATGCTCACGTCCCAGCTCTCGGCCACGGCGGGCAGGAGCTTGGTGCCGTAGCCGAACTTCACGAGACCCTCGTTAAAGTTCTCCACCAGCGCCGAATCCCGGACGTTGTCGGCGAAAGCGTGGTCCATATTGAACTCGTAGCGGACGTAACCCACCCGGATCTCGCCGCCGGGCACGGGCTTGGGCAGCCGAAATCCCGACAGTTGTTCCACCATTAGGATGCTGTCCTGGCGGAGGATCCCCGCGGTGGAGGAGAGATCTCTCGCGCCGGCGAGGTTTTGTTGGGCTACCGCCGCGACGGTATCGACGGCTTTGACGATCTGCTGGCCGGCCTGGGACATTCGCGAGAGGGCCTTCTGCGCCCTCTCCACGGAACTCCGCACCTGGTCCATCCCTTCAGCGATGGCGCTGCTGCCCGCCGCCTCCTCCTGCATGGCCCGGTCCACGCTCTTGGTCAGTTCTTTCATGACCACGCTCTTCTGGTTGATGAGCTTGGAGGTCTTAGCCTGTTCGCGGGTCGCCAGGGAGATCTGCTCGATCCTGCCCGTCATCTCCTCTATGGCCGTGGTGACCTGGCGGCTTCCCTTGGCCTGCTCCGAAGCCGCCCGTGCGATGTGGCTGATGCTGGTGCCGGCCGTCTCGATGGCCTCGCGGATGCTCTTCAAGTTGTCTTCGGCGGCACGCCCCAGCCGGACCCCCTCCTCGACGCGCTGGGTGCCCTCCCGGGCCACTCGGCCGGCCTGCTCCACCTCCTTCTGGATCGTCTGGATGATGGTACCCACTTCGGAGGTGGAGGCCGATGTGCGCTCCGCCAGGTCCCGGATCTCCTCGGCCACCACGCCGAAGCTCTTGCCGTGTTCGCCCGCCTGGGCCGCTATGATGGCGGCGTTGAGGGCCAGGAGGTTGGTCTGGTCGGCGATCTCGCGGATCACCTTCAGGATCTTCCCGATCTCCTTGGATCTCTGGCTGAGGGACTCCATGGAGGCCATGTTCGCATTCATGGCGGTCTGGATCTTTTCCAGTCCGTTCACCGTCTCCTTCACCACGGCCACGCCGCCCTGGGAGGCGGTGGAGATTTGGTTGGACATAACCTCCGTCTCGTGGATGTTGGCCTCGATCTGTCCGATGGTGGCATCCATCTGCACCATGGCGGAGGAATTCTGAACGGCGAAGGAGGAGAGACTCTCGGCGTGGCCGGCCACCTCCTCGACGGAGCGCGCCATCTCCTCGATGGAGGCGCTGATCTCATCCACGAAGTCCGACAGGTTCCGCGTAGCGCCCAGCACCTCCTCGATGGATGCCCGCATCTCCAAGATGGAGCTGCTGGTCTTGTCCGTGAAGCCGGAGAGGATGTCCGCTCCCTCCACCACCTTCTCGATTTCGTTCTCGAGCTGGGCGATGGAGTGGCGGACCTGCGACACGGACTCGGCCTGATCCTTGGCTTCCCGGAAAAGGCTGCGGGTCTTTTCGGTGATGCTTCTGGAGGCGGTGGAAACGCTCTCCGCAGTGTCCTGGAGATAGCTGATGATGCTCTGAAAGGAGCGGAGCACCCGCAGAAAACCGGGGTGTTCCTCCGTGACTTGCCGGAAGTGCGCGTCGCCCCCGATGGCCAGGTTGCCGGCGGCGAGACCGCGGAGCATCTGGTCCAGCGGGGATTGGTCCGCCGTGGTCTCGAGGCGGGCGAAGGCCGCCGTCCCGCCGGCCAGCGCGCCGCAGATCAGCAGGTACAGCCAGAAGCGGCCGGAGAAGGTGGAGGCGGGCAACATCAGAACCCCCAGCACCGCCAGCACCGCCATCGCCACCGCGCCGATCAGCACCGCTCTCAGCCAAGCCTGCATGGGCACTTCCCCTCCTTCCGTGGTCCCGCTCATCATAAGGGCCTCGCCGCAACCATGTCAATGTAAAGCAACTCCCGAAATTCCGCGATGCAAGCGGGGTGCCTTCGGCGACGGTTGTGCCACGCCCAAAGAAAGGAAGTTATGGATGAAGAGGGAGGGCCATTCCCTCCCCCTCCGCTGGCAAAGCAAGACGGAGGGACCCCCACCCTTGGCAGGCGGCTGTGCGGTTATGCCGATCAGCGAGATCCCAAGGGAGTTGCACCGCCATTTCGGCTCCCGCCGCGGGATTGGGGGACTCGCCGCCCTACTGTTGCACCAGAACCTTTGGCACCCTAACTTTATTAAATTGGGCTGGAGAGCGGCCATCCGGCCCTCTTTGCGAGATGGAAGGAAGTGAGAGACCGTGCTGCCGCGCATAGACCACGTCATCGAAAAGGTCAAGCTGTACAATCCAAGCTCGGACTCACGCCTGCTGCAACGGGCCTACCTCTTTTCCGCCTACGCGCACGAAGGGCAGACGAGGGTTACTGGGGAGCCCTACCTGGTCCACCCCGTGGCCGTCTGCGACATCCTGGCCGACCTGAAGGCGGACGACACCGCCATCGTCTCGGGGCTTCTGCACGATGTGGTGGAGGACAACTTCTCCGTGAGCCTACAGGAGGTCCAGCGCCGGTTCGGGCCGGAGGTGAGCCATATCGTGGACGGGGTAACCAAGATCGAGGAGAAGGTCCCCCTTCAGAGCCGCGAGGAGCGCGAGTGGGCCACGCTCCGCAAGGTGGTCCTGGCCATGGTGGACGACATCCGCGTGATCCTGGTCAAGCTGGCGGACCGCCTCCACAACCTGAGGACCATGCAGGCGCTTCCCGAACACCGGAGGCCCGCCAAGGCGCTGGAGACCCTCCAGATCTACGCCCCCATCGCCTACCGGCTCGGCATGGGCAAGATCAAGACCGAGCTGGAGGACTTGGGGTTCCGCTACGCCTACCCCGAAGAGTACACCCGCCTGGCCCAGGCCCTCCAGGAAAAGCGCGCCTACAGCGACAACTTCATCGAGGAGACCCAGGCCGAGATCCAAAAGGCCCTGAGCGGCATCGCGGTCGAGGGCCGGGTGCAGGGCCGCGTGAAGCACCTTTACAGCATCTGGCAGAAGCTGAAGCACCAGGGCATCGGCGTGGAGCACGTCTACGATTACATGGCCTTCCGCATTCTCGTGGGTTCGGTGAAGGACTGCTACGCCGTGCTCGGCGTGGTTCATAGCCTCTGGAAGCCCATTCCAGGCCGGTTCAAAGACTTCATCGCCATCCCCAAGGAGAACCACTACCGCTCCCTGCACACCTCCGTCATCGGCCCCAGCGGCCAACCCTTCGAGATCCAGATCCGGACCGAGCGCATGCACCAGGAGGCGGAGAACGGGCTGGCCGCTCACTGGCAATACAAGGAGGGGAGGCTATCCCAGAAGGACCAGAGCGAGACCGCCCAGTGGCTGCGCCAGCTCCTGGAGTGGAAGCAGGAGGGTCAGGGGGACACGGAGTTCATCCAGAACCTCAAGGTGGACCTCTACCCGAAGGAGGTCTACGTCTTCACGCCCAAGGGACAGGTGCTCTCCTTCCCGCGCGGGGCCACTCCCATCGATTTCGCTTACTCCATCCACACCGAGGTGGGCCACCGCTGCGTGGGCGCCAAGCTCAACAACAAATTGGTGCCGCTGAAGACGCCGATGAAAAGCGGGGACGTGGTGGAGATCATCACTAATCCCTCAGGGCGCCCTTCGCGGGACTGGCTCAAGGCGGCCGTGACGGGGCGGGCTCTCAGTAAGATCAAGGCATGGCTGAACGTGCAGGAGAAGGCGAGGGCCGTGGAGCTGGGCAAGGCCCTCCTGGACCGCGAGGTCAAGCGGCTGAAGACCACCCTGAAGGAGGCCCAGGACTCCGGCCTTCTCGCCGAGGCGCTCAAGAAGGCCTCCCTCCCCGACCTGGACTCGCTTCACGCCGAGATCGGTTACGGCAAGCTGTCGGCCAAGGTCTTCGCTCGGAAACTAGTGAAGCGAGGCGAGGAACAGGCCGCCGTTCCGGCCAAGGTGGCTTCACCGGACTCTCGTCAGCCGACGCTCGTGGTCCGCGGCGCCACAGACCTCCTCACGACCCTGGCGCGGTGCTGCAACCCCATCCGCGGGGACGAGGTGGTGGGATTTATCTCACGGGGGCGAGGCTTGGTGGTCCACCGCGCCGACTGCCCCAACATCACCCGTCACGCCTACAATCCCGACCGCATCATGGAGGTCCACTGGGACGGGAACGAGTCGGGCTCCCCGGGCCACGAGGTCCACGTCACCATCCAGACCGAGGACAAGGCGGGCATCGTGGCCGCCATCACGCAGGTGGTGGCTGATTCGAAGGCGCCTATTCGCCACATCGACGGGACGGTCACGGAGAAGGGCGAGGGGCTGGTACGCCTCTCTCTGATCATCAAAGACAAGAATCACCTCAACCAGATCATCAACCGCATCAGCCAGATCCAGGGCATCCTGGCCATCCGGCGGAGCAACCGTTAAGGGGCGGAGCGTTTCCGCAAACCCCGGCAGGGAGGGAATATCCCAGTGGCGAGGGCCATGCTGCTTCACAACCCCGCCGCGCGCTCGGCGCCCGAACCCTCCCTGCGCTCTCACATCGCCGCCGAATTAGCCCTCCGCGGGTTCTCCGTGGAAGAGATGGCCACCCGCACCGCGGGCGACCTGACCGCCTGCGCGGCCGCAGCGGCGCGGGAAGGCTTTCAGCGGGTGGTGATCTGCGGGGGCGACGGCAGCGTCCGCGAAGTCGCCCAGGGGCTGGCGGGGAGCGGCGTGGAGCTGGCCATCATTCCTTTGGGCACGGCCAACGTGCTGGCCCGGGAGATGGGTCTTCCCCTGCGCAGACTCGTCGACTGCGCCGGCATCGCCGCCTCAGGGACCGCACGAGAGGTGGGTCTCGGGGTCATGGGAGGGGAGCGCGTCTTTACCTTCTGCGCCTCCGCCGGACTGGACTCCCTCGCCGTAGCTTCAGTGGACCTCGCCATGAAGCGTCAGACCGGTGCGTGGGCCTACATCTACGCCGCGATTCTCCACCTCGTCTCGGGCGATGCCCCCGCCCTGCAGGTGGAGCTGGACGACGGACGCCGGCTGGAGGCCTGCCAGCTCTTCATCCTTCACGCCAAACGATACGGCGCCGGCTTCTTGAGCGTGTCGCGCCACTCCGGCCTGACGGCACCGGCCTTCAGGGTCGTGGGCCTCGAACCGCCCCTCCTGCGCCATCTGCCCGCCCTGCTTCCCAGGATGCTGCGCGGGAACCTTGAGGGGGGCCGAGGCGTGTGGGCCGCCGATGCAGGGGCCCTGCGCATCAGCTCCAATTCCGCCGTGCCCATCGAGGCCGACGGCGACGACCTGGCAAGAACTCCCGTGGAGGTGACCCTCCGCCCGAAAGCCCTCAAGCTGGTCTTCCCGTGCGACGGAGCCTCCGAGTTCCGCTGACCCAAATTCCGCGATCGAATGGTCCTTCCTTCGGCGGCGCGGGTGGCACATGGGGGAAAGGCCTTGTCTCCTGAACGGGGAGGGGGCTTTTCTTTCGCGTTCCGCTGGCGAAGCCAGACGGAACGCTCGATTTGCCTTTCGGGTCTTTCGCGTTCCGCTGGCGAAGCCAGACGGAACGCTCGATTTGCCTTTCGGGTCTTTCGCGTTCCGCTGGCGAAGCCAGACGGAACGCTCGGTTTGCCTTTCGGGTCCCTCCCCCCTCCAAGGGCCTGGCCCGCGGAACCTCACCCCACCCTCGGCCCATTCTTCCCCCGGATCCAGTCCGGGTTTGCATGGCCCCAATCCCTTGGCAGGTGATTGTGCAGGTATGCCGGTCATGAAGATCCATAGGGATTTGCACCGCCATTTCGCCTTCCATCGCGGGATTGGGGGCTGAGGGGCACCTGGCGGGAGCCGGTGGCCTGCGGTACCATGAACCCGGCCGCACGGCGGAGAAGGAGTCTGGCCGCTCCATGAAACGGGATCCCGATACCCCCTCCCACCTTTTCGCCAACGCCGCCCTCACGCTGGGAGTTTTGAGCCTCCTTCCGCCCCTGGCGCCCCTCTGGGTGGTCCTGGGAGTGGCGGCGGCCCTCCTCGCCGGCGCCCTCAGCGCCCGATCGCCCGAGCGGTACGCCGGTCGCCCGAAGATCTGGGCGGGGGTGGCCCTCTGCGGCCTGGGGGCGATCCTGTTCATCGGAGAATCGGCCCTTTTCCTTCATTGGAAGATTCAACAACAATACGAGCAGCGGGTCGAAATCAGCACCCTCCGCCTGGCCGAGGTGGGCCAAGCCCTGGAGCGGTACCGGCAGGAGCAGGGGGCCTATCCGGACCTGAAAGGCATCGCGGCGGCCAAGGCCCTCCTGGATCGCGGTTACGCTCACGACTGTCCCGTCACGGACGGTTTCGGCGGTCCCCTTTCGGTCACCAGCCGGGCCGGCGGCTTCGAACTATCCTGTCAGCCGCCACCCCAGCCGGGCAGCCGGCACCTTCCCGCACCCCTCCTCTTACGGAGCAGCTTCCTGCCCGCCCCGCCGACGCCGCCCGAGCAGGAGGCCCCGCCCGAACAGGCCCCGGCAGGAGTCACCGCGAAGGGCCCATCTGAGGAAGGCGGGAATGCGGAGCCTTCTGCTGCTCCCGGCCAGGAGGCCCTCCCCTCTGACACCTCGCCGGCCAACGGGGCGCCGCCCGCTACGGCGGCTCCGCCCCCCGCCGCCCCGGAGACCCCGCACGCCGCCGGACGGTAACGGGGATGGGGCGGGCCTTGACGTCCCTTCAGCCCCTGGGGTCGATCCCTGTCGACACCGCTACCCCCGCGGCCTCCTCCAGGAGCAGCCGCAGCTCTTCCGGCGAGGTTACGGGCCGGAGGCAGGCCCCTCCCACGCAGAGGTAGGCCCGAGCGCACTCCGTGTTCCGGCGGCCCCGGAGGATGGGCAGGCGCTCCTCCAGGGCGGGATCGGCGCGGTCGGCCACGTACGGAACCGATACGATATGAGGATGCGAGGCTTTGCGCACCACTCCGAGCAGCTCCCGGACGGGTGTGTCCAGCGTGGGCCCGGCTACGACCACCTCGATCGGAGGGGAGTGGATGGAGGCGGCCAGCGCCGCGAGGTTCGGCTGCGCTCCCGGCTGGCCGCGAAGCGCTCCGGCCTCCCCCGAGAGCAGCTCCTCCAGAGCCCGCCGCGCCGCCGCATCCTCCGCCGCCCGCTCCCAGACCCAAAGGAGCGAGGCCAACACGGAGAGCGGCGAGGGGAGCACACCGTCCTCCGTATCCCTCACCGGCGCGGGCGGCGCCGACGACCCGCTTTGCGGGGGAGCGTCGAAGAAGGGGCCCGCGCCGTTGCGCCGGAATCGCTCCAGGGCGGCCCTCAGCAGGAGGCCCGTCCTCTCCGCGTGCCCCGGCTCTCCCGTCACCTCGAAGGCTCGCCACTCGGCCTTCGCCAGGTAGGCGTAATCCGCCAGGAAACCTCCCACCTTCGCCTCCCTGCCGTCCCAGACGTGGTGGAGGGTTTTCCCGTCCCAACAACTGCTCCAGATGGCCTCCAGGGTGGCCAGCCCGACCTTCAAGAGCGGCTCCTCTCCCGTGGCCCGGTAACCATCCAGAAAAGCTTGCGCGGTGAGAGCGTTCCAATCGGTCAGGACCTTGGCGTCCACGCCGGGATGGGCCCTCTTTTCCCTGCGGGCCCGCAGCGCCGCCATGCAGGCGCCCAGCCTGCCGCGAAAGGCCTCCTCCGTGAGGCCGGCCCTCCGCGCCCCCTCGGTCCAGTCGCAGGTCTTATGGAGCGTCCGTGAGTCCAGATCGCCGCCGGGGCCGATGCCGTAGATCGAGGCAAACCACCCCGCGTCGGCGCCCAGCACCTCCTCCAGCTCACCGAGGCTCCAGAGGTAGAAACGCCCCTCTTCCCCCTCCGAATCCGCGTCCAGCGCCGCCACGAAGCCGCCTCCCGGAGCAGCCATGGAGGCCCGAAGGTCGGCCATCACCCCCAGGGCCACCTGGCGGAGGTCGTCTGCTTCCGTGAGCTCGTACGCCCGGAAATAGAGCGAAGCAAGGAGAGCGTTGTCGTAGAGCATCTTCTCGTAGTGCGGCACCCGCCACTCGGCGTCCACGCAGTAGCGGTGAAATCCTCCCCCCACCTGGTCCCGCAGACCACCATCCGCCATCTTGCGGAGCGTGAACAGGACCTTGGCCCGCAGGGAGCCGTCGCCGCGGCGAAGCGACTCCTCCAGGAGAAAGGTCAGGAGCGGCGGTTGGGCGAATTTGGGCGCTCCACCGAACCCTCCGGCCGACTCGTCGTACCGCCCCAGCACCGCCTCAAGAGCCGCATCGACAAGGGTCCGCCCATCGGGGGCCGTTCCTTCGCCTGGGGCGGGAAGGAAGGAGCTCTCCACCGCCTTGCCCAGTTGGTCCCCCATACCCTCCACCTCACTCCGTCTCGCCGCAAAGGCCTCGGCCACGCCCTCGAGCACGGCACGGAAGGAGGGCACCCCCCAGCGCGGTTCGGGAGGGAAGTAGGTGCCGCCGTAGAAGGGCGCCAACTCGGGCGTCAGAAATACGGAGAGGGGCCACCCCCCCGAGCCGGTCATGAGCATGACCGCCCTCATATAGTAGGCGTCCACGTCGGGCCGCTCCTCCCGATCCACCTTCACGGAGACGAAGTGCTCGTTCAGGAAGGCCGCGGTGCCGGCGTCTTCGAAGCTCTCTCGCTCCATCACGTGGCACCAGTGGCAAGCCGAATAGCCGATGGAGAGGAAGATGGGCCTCCGCTCCCTCCGCGCCTTTTCGAAGGCCTCTTCGCCCCACGGATACCAGTCCACCGGATTGTGGGCGTGCTGCCGAAGGTAGGGGCTGGTTTCGAGGGCGAGGCGATTTGGAGGCATCGGCGACTTTTTCCTCCCACGGGGCGCCAAGACCCCCGCAACGGGGGGCTCCTTCCCGTTATTCCAGCGAGGCCGAGGTCGTCAGGCGATGGAGCGGGCCAAGGCCTCCACGCATCGGAGGGCGTCCACGGCGGAGGAGACGATGCCGCCCGACCAGCCGGCCCCCTCTCCCGCCAGGTAGAGGCCGGGAAAGCCTTCGGCCGATCCGTCTCCCGCCCGGCACAGCTGGAGCGGACCCGAGGTGCGGGTCTCGGGGGCGAGGAGCACTCCTTTCTCGATGAAGCCGGGCATCTTCTCGTCGAAATGCCGAAAGGCGCGAAGCAGCGGCTCTTCCACCCAGGGCGGGAAAAATCCCCGGAGGTTGACCGGACGCGTTCCCGGCCTGAAAGTGGTGCGGTGCTGGACCTCGTCGGGGCGTCCTTCCAGGAAGCCTTTCAGGCTTTGAGCGGGGGCGAAGTATCCGCCGCCCCCCCACTCGTAGCCTTTTTTCTCGAGGCCTTCCTGAAAGGCGAGGCCCCCTTCCGGTTCGCCGCCGAAGTCTTCGGGGGCCACCGTGACGACGATCCCCGCGTTGGCCCTGCCGGAGGACCGGTGGGACATGCTCATCCCGTTGGTCACGAGCCGCTCCGGCTCCGAGGCTGAGTTGACCACGACGCCCCCAGGACACATGCAGAATGAGTAGACGCCCCGGCCCGTGGGGCGGTCCTTGTAGGTCAGGAAGTACTCGGCCGCGGGCAGGCCGGGGTGTCCCGCGGCGGCTCCGTACTGGCGCGCGTCTACCCACTCCTGCGGGTGCTCCACGCGGACCCCCACGGCGAAGCCCTTGGACCGGAAGGGTACGCCGAGGGCCAGGAGCCTCCGGAAGAGAGGCCGCGCCGAGTGGCCCACGGCCAGGAAGGCCAAGGGCGCCTCCAGAACCTGTCCCGAGGCGGTCTCGATCAGCCATCCGCGCGTGGAGCGCCGAATCCCGATCAGGGCTTCCTTGAAGAGGAAGCGCGCGCCGAGTCCCTCGACCCTCTCGCGCAGGCGGCCCACCACGGCGCGCACGCCGTCCGTGCCGAGGTGGGGGTGCGCCGTCTCCAGGATCGCCTCCGGGGCGCCAGCCTCCACGAAGAGCTCCAGCACCTCCCGCGCGAGCGGATCCTTGATGCGCGTGGTGAGCTTGCCGTCCGAGAAGGTGCCGGCCCCCCCCTCCCCGAACTGGACGTTGGCGTCGGGGCTGAGGGTGCCCGAGCGCCAGAGGTCCCGGACGGCGACAACCCTCTCCTCAAGGCGGGGCCCCTGCTCCAGCACCGTCAGGGAGGCCCCTCCTTCAGCCAGCGCGAGTGCCGCGAAGAGCCCCGCCGGGCCCGTCCCCACCACCACGGCGCTCGTTCCCTTGAAAGGCCTTGCGGCCGGGGCGAGGCGCGGCCTGCGCTCGGGAACCGGCCCCAGCCGCACCCCTTTCGGGATCCGGCGCGGCCGCATGGCGAGGCCGACGTCGAGAACGAAGGTCCAGACCGGCTCGCGCCGTCCCTTGCGCGCATCCAGAGAGCGGCGCACGACGGTCAGCTCCACGATCGCTTCGATGCGAACCTGAAGGGTGCGCGCGAGGGCCTTTCGCAGGAATTCGTCGGAATCCCTGCCCAGCGGAGCTTCAATGCCGGAGACGCGCTGGCGGATCATGGCTCGCTCCGCCCCTCTTGGGAGGCGATGCCGGGGCGGGCGCTCAGCGCTGGTCCGCTTCGCCCAGGGCCAGCATGCCCGCCTGGATCAACGCATCCAGGTGGTCCCGCGAGGGCGTTTCGCAGTAGACGCGCAGGATCGGCTCCGTACCCGACTGCCTGAAGAGGAGCCACGAGCCGTCGGAGAGGAAGAGCTTGGTGCCGTCCAGGGTGTCCACACCCTCCAGCTTGCGCCCCAAAATCTCCGCGGGCGGGCGCTCGGCCAGCCGCGCCACCTGGCGGCCGCCCTTCTCGGGGGCGACGGGGAAGTCCCGCCGCCGGAAGTGGAACTCGCCGAAGCGCTCGTGGAGCTCCCGGACCAAGCCCAGGGAGTCCTTGCCGCGCTTGACCATCATTTCGAGCAGGAGCAGGTTGATGAGGACCCCGTCGCGCTCGGGCAAAAAGCCCTGGATGGTGATCCCGCCGCTCTCCTCCCCGCCGATGAGGAGGTTCTCGCTCTGCATGAGCTCGGCGATATGCTTGAACCCCACCGGCTTGTTCGCGTAAGGAACCCCCGCCCAGTCGGCGATCCGCTTGAGGTAGAGGGTGTTCGCGTTGGTGGCCGCGATGACTCCGGTCTGCTTCCGGTCCTCCAAGAGAAAGAGCGCCAGCAAGGCGATCATTTCGAGCGGAGTGAAGGTGCTGCCGTCGGCGTGAACGCCGCCCGAACGGTCGGCGTCCCCATCCGTGGCCAGCCCCACCTGGGCGTGCTCGGCCAGCACGGCGTTCCTGAGCAGATCGAGGTACTCCTCCTTCGGTTCGGGCGCCCTTCCCCCAAAGAGCGGGTCGCGCTCGGCCCTCAGCGTGGTCACGCGGCAGCTTCCGCTGGAGGCCCACCGCTCCAGCGTCCTCCGGCCCACACCGTTCATGGAATCGGCCACCACCTTGAGGCTGGCCGAGCGGATGGCCCGGATGTCGACGAGGGATTCGATGAAGCGTTCGTAGCCCTCGTTCAACGGGGTCTCGATGAGCCGGCCCGAGGTGCGGCCTTCGCGAAGGGAGGCCGTGCGCACAGGGTTCATGCCCAGCATGGACTCGATCTGCCGCGTCGTCTCCGGCGAGGCGCTGCCGCCGAACCGCTCCTTGAGCTTGAGTCCGTTGTAGCGGTAGGGGTTGTGGCTGGCGGTAATGACCACACCCAGGGGCAGGCCGTTCTTGCGGACGAAGTAGGAAACGTGGGGAGTGGGGCACGCCTCCGGGCTGAGGTAGACGGTAACCCCGTTGGCCACCAGCACCTCCGCCACCACCCTGGCGAAATCCTCCGACATGAAGCGGAAATCGTAACCGATGGCCACCCGCCGGTCCTCTGCCTTCTCCTCCAGGTAGTCCGCCACGGCCTGGGCCACGAACCGCAGGTTCTCGAAAGTGAAGTCTTCGGCGATGACGCCCCGCCAACCGTCGGTTCCGAAATGGATGCTCCGATTCACGGACTCACCTCTCCCTCTCCATCTTTGGGGAAGAAGGGGTCCTCACCCCTCGACCCCCACCTGCAGGAGGTACATGCTCGCCTCCTCCGATGCCCGATCCATCAGTTCCAGGACGCGCTCAGGAACCACCGGAAGCACGCGCATCTCCTTCCGGCGGGAGGGGCTGGCCCCCCGAAACCGGTCCGTCAGCTCCTTTGCGTCGAAGGAGGGCCTGAGCTCCTTGATTCTTTCCAAAACCTCGGCGGCCCGGCCCCACCATCCGCGCGCCAGGTGGAGCAGAGCCATCTGGTGAAGGGCCTCCTCCGAATCGGGCCTCACGTCCAGCAACTGCGTGAGGAGAGACTCCGCGCTGGCGACCCGGCCCCGCCGCACGTGGACCTGCACCAGGAGGTACATGGCGGCTGGGTTGTCCTCCAGCTCCAGCGCCTTCTGGGCGCAGCGCTGGCACTCGGGCCAACGGCCCTCCTGCGCCCTCACCAGGGCCGTCAGCGTCCAGGCCTCTGGGTCTTCCGGATGGAGCTTGAGGATCGCCTGCAGGCGCTTGGAAGCCTCCCCGAGGCGCCCCTGGCGCACACACAGTTCGGCGTGGGCGAAGGCGGCCGCGGAGGTCTCCGCCTTTCCGGTGACGCGGGAGAGGCACCGCTCAGCCCGCTCGATCTGCCCAAGTCCCAGGTAGACCTCGCCCAGATAGGCCAGGAGTGGCGTGTTGTTGGGATCCAGGGTTTGGGCCTCCTCGAGGGCTTCGAGAGCCTTGGAGGATTGCAGGGAGTAGAGCAGGTCTTCGGCGCGGCCGACACGCTCCTCGAAGCGGCGCTGATTCTTGCCCGAGAAGGCGGCCAGGATGTGGGGCTTGGCGTCCAGAAAACGCTCCTTGCGGTAAAGGTCCCGCAGGTTGCGGAGGGTCCAGTCGCGCCACCGCCGGTCGAACTCCTTGGGCTCCAGGAGGCCGCGCTCCCGGAGCATGTTCACCATCACGTTGATGCCGGCCCGGTTCACCATGACGTTTCGCTCGAGAAAGTCCACCGCCTGGACGAGCAGATCCACATCCTCGGAGGAGCGGTGGGCCTGCCGCTCCACCGTGGAGATTTTGTCGATGAGGTAGTCCTCAACGCCGAGGAAAGGTTGCAGGTCCACCGACTCCGAGGCCCTGTCCGGCTTCAGGACGAGCAGCGGCGCGTTGCAGTACCTGCACGTCTCGGCATCGGGCTCGTTTCGCTTTCCACAACGTTGGCAGAACATCCGCTACCCCGCACCCGATGGGCCGGCCTTCTGGCCCGTCTCCACCGGCTTTCCCTCACCCTGGCCCTATCCTTCTTCGGCGGGATGAAAGACGAGGGATGAGAGATGATCAGGCGGCCATTCCCGCAATCCCATCTCCACTCGCCGTCTTTTCATGTCCGCCCCGTCCCGCCGGTTCTCGGTCCTAGTATTGATAGAAACCGCGTCCCGTCTTCCGGCCCAGGAAGCCGGCATCCACCATTTTTACGAGAAGAGGGCACGGGCGGTACTTGGGGTCGCCGAGCCCCTCATGCAACACATTGAGGATGAAGAGGCAGGTATCCAGCCCGATGAGGTCCGCGAGGGTCAGCGGCCCCATGGGGTGGTTCATGCCGAGCTTCATGACCGTGTCGATGGCCTCGGGCGTACCCACCCCCTCCATGAGGCAGTAGATCGCCTCGTTGATCATGGGCATGAGCACGCGGTTGCTGACAAAGCCTGGGTAGTCGTTCACCTCCACGGGCGTCTTGCCCATGGCCTTCGCCAGCGACATGACCTCCCCAAGCACCTGATCCTCCGTAGCGATGCCGCGGATCACCTCCACGAGCTGCATCACCGGCACGGGGTTCATGAAGTGCATGCCGATGACCTTGCCGGGACGCTTCGTGCAGGCCGCCAGCTTGGTGATGGAGATGGAGGAGGTATTGCTGGCCAGCAGGGCAGTCGGCCCCAGAAGGGCGTCCAACTTCTGGAAGACGCCCCTCTTGACCTCGAAGTTCTCCACCACCGCCTCCACCACGATGTCCGCCCCGGCCATCTCTTCCAGCCGGGTCGTGGTCCCGATGCGGCCGAGTATCTCGGCCTTCTGGCCGGGGGTCATCTTGCCCTTGTCCACCCCGCGCTGGAGGTTCTTATCGATGGTGCGGAGGGCCTTATCGCAGAGCGCCTGGTCCACTTCGCAAAGGAGCACCTTAAAACCGCTGGCCGCCGCCGCGTGCGCGATCCCATTACCCATGGTCCCGCCCCCGACGACCCCGAACAGCTTCACGTCCATCGCAACGTCTCCTATGAATTCGTTGGATACCACGGCCCACGCGGGTGGGTCTCCAGTGCGGAACTATATCACAGCGTGCCGAGCCGCTCGGGACCGATCCTGCCGGCGCCGGGCCTTCCTCGTTCCCCCGCGCATCGGCGGGGGAAAGGGGCTCACGGCGGATTGGACACCAAGTGGCCGTTCTTGACGACGATGTCGTCCCGGGTGCCCCACTGTCTGTCGGGCCCTGCGGAGCTCAGCGTATAGCTGTTGCCCTCTCCGTCGTAAAGCACCTTGTCTCCCCAGGGGTCCACCGACGGGATAGACCGGATGCCCGCCTTGAGAAGCACCTCCATGCCTTTGCCCTGCGGAACGTGGCCATTGTCGATCTGGTACTGAAGGATGGCGTCGTTGGCCGATTCCAAACTGGCGATGAAGGCCTCCCGAATGGGCGGCCCGGGATTGAAGGCCGCGGGGGGTGGACCGCTGGACTTGCCCTCGCAGGCAGTCACCGCGGCCAGTGCCGCAACGCCAAGGAGAAGAAGGAGCGGCCTTCGCCCCGGAGCCCGGGCCGCCGCCCTGTTCGCTTCGCCGCCCCGCCGCTTTCTCGCACCCATCTTCACCTCCTAGGGCCGCGGCTCACTCGCCCACCGGGCGGATATCCGCGCGGAAGGCCTCGTAGCCGGTCACGTCCGCGCCCACCACGAGCTTGTGGATGTCGTGGGTGCCTTCGTAGGTGTAGACGCTCTCCAGGTTCTGCATGTGCCGCATAGCCACGTACTCGTCCAGAATCCCGTTGGCGCCCTCGATCTCCCTGGCCATTCGGGCGCACTCCCGGGCCATGGCCACGCAGTTCATTTTGGCCAGGCTCACCTGCTGGTGGCGGAGCGTCCCGGCGTCCTTCATCCTCCCCAATTTCCACACCATCAACTGGGACTTGGTGATCTCGTTCACCATCCAGACGAGCTTATCCTGCACGAGCTGGAAGCGCGCGATCGGTCCCTCGAACATGATCCGCTCCCGGGCGTACCGCAGAGCCTCGTCGTAGCAGGCCATGGCGGCCCCCACGGCGCCCCAGGCGATGCCGTAGCGGGCCTGATTGAGACAGGACAGGGGACCCCTCAAGCCCTTCACGCCCGGAAGGCGGTTCGCATCGGGCACTACCACATCCTCGAAGATCAACTCCGAGGTGACCGAGGCACGTAGGGAGAGCTTCCCCTTCATCTCCGGCGCCGAGAACCCCTTCATCCCCTTCTCCACGAGGAACCCCTGGATGCCGTCCTCGGTCTTCGCCCACACCACGGCCACGTCGGCGATGGTGCCGTTGGTGATCCACATTTTGGCGCCGTTCAGCACCCACTCCCCGCCCCGCCGAACGGCTCTGGTCTTCATGGACCCAGGGTCGCTGCCCGCGTCCGGTTCGGTCAGGCCGTAGCATCCGATGGACTCTCCCTTCGCCATAGAGGGCAGCCATCGGTCCCGCTGCTCCTGGGAGCCGTAGGTGAAGATCGGATACATGACCAGCGAGCTCTGGACGGAGGCGAAGGAGCGCAGGGCCGAATCCCCCCGCTCCAGCTCCTGCATGATCAGCCCGGCCGCTACGTTGTCCAGGCCGGCGCAACCGTACCGTTCGGGCAAGGTGGCACCCAGCAGTCCCATGCCGGCCATCTCGGGCACCAGGGCCAGGGGGAAGGTGCCTTCGCGGTAGTGGCCGGCGATGATGGGGAGCACCCGCTCCTCCACCCAGCCGCGGACCGTGTCGCGGACCATCCTCTGTTCGTCGTCCAACAGGTCGTCCAACCGGTAGTAATCCAGCCCCTGGAACTTGTTCGGCATGACGGCTCCTCGGTCTGCCAGCGCCGGTTGTTCCTGGAGTGCCCATCCGCGCCCTCCGCCGGCCTCTGGCGTACGCCACGTAGCGTACCGCATTTTGGAGCCTCTTTCACAGGCGGAAAGGCACCCAAATTCCGCGATGGAATGGCTCTTCCTTGGGTGGCGCAGGGGGCACAGGCGAGGGCTTTGTCCCTTGAACGGGTAGGGTTTTATCTTTCGTGTTCTGCCGACGAAGCCAGACGGAACGCTCGCTTCGCGCTCGCCGGCGGAGATGGCCCCAGGAAGCTCCCTGGAGACCAAGAGGCCGCCCGCGGGCGGCCCCTTACTCCGAAATTCCGCGATGCAAGCGGGGTACCTTCGGCGACGGTTGTGCCACGCCCAAAGAAAAGAGGTTATGGATGAAGAGGGAGGGCCATTCCCTCCCCCTCCGCTGGCAAAGCCAGAGGGAGGGACCCCCACCCTTGGACGCCTTTTTCGCCTTCGGCTCAAAGGCCCCCAATCCCTTATCAGGTGAAAGAGCATTGGAGCTAAACTACGTGTTCATCAACATTTGGGAGCTCCGTTCCGGTTTCATCGCGGGATTGGGGGTACTCGCTTGAAGCGAAGGAGCGATTTTACGCTTCCTCGGCGCCCATGACCTCCGCCACGCTCTTGGGGGGCTTGCGGCGGGCCGGACCTCTCCGCTTCGGTCCCCTGACCGCCGCCTTACCTTCGGCCGTCGCTCTCTTTGTCGCACCCTTGGCGGCTTTCTCGGCCGGGGCCTTCAGCTTCCAGAGGCCGCGCGCACTCCCCGAGGTGAGCACCCCCTCGTTCCTGAGAGTGCTGAAGTGTTGGCGGCCCGTGGGAGGGATCGACAGGCCGTCGGCGAGGAAACAAGCATGGATGTGGGCGTCCGACACCTCCTCCACGCCTTCCTGCCGCCAGAAGAGAATGTACTGCAGGTATCGCTCCTTGTTGCTGCGGGGTTCCTTCCCCGCCATGAAGGCCTTCAGCGCGGCCTTGTCCACCTCGGGAACGGACCGCTTGCGGGCATCGGCCTTCTCGCCCTCAGGCTTGCCCGCCTTGGGGCGCCTCCTGCCCCGGACCTCCGGTATACCGCCTTCGGCAAGGAAGGCTTCGATATACGACTCCACGAAACCGCGGTCTCCTTCCACGTCCAGTTCGAACTCCCCGTGGCGGATGTGAATTCGGTACGGCATGGTTGGCATGTTCCCTTCTCCTATGGAATAGGCCCTCACCTATTTGTCCCAATGTAATGGGTCTCTTTGATTCTGTCAAGTCAATCATGACAACCCACCATCCTGCGATGGGAGCCGAAACGGCGGCGCCCCGCTGGATCTTGCTGATCACCGTGGCCGCGCGGTCATCTGCTAAGGGATTGGGTCCATTCGACCCCGGACCGGATCCGGGAGAAAAACGCGCCCGAGGTGGGGTGAGGCTCCGCGGGCTTGCCGCGGAGCGGGGGAACCGGGCGTTCCCTTGGGCTCCGCCAGCGGAGCGCGAAAGAGAAGCCCTCGCCATTCAGGAGAGAGAGCCCTCCCCGTGAACCACCCGCACCGCTTAAGGATGGGCCCTTAAATCGCGGGGGGATTGCCCGGCTATTGAAAAGGCGTTCGGAGGTGACGGGCGGCCGTCTCTCCCGGCGCCTTTTGCCCCGCGTAGGAGGATCAGCCCCGCGCGCCGCCTTTTGGCCCGAGCGCCGAGGCCGCAAGGACCTTGACAACTTCGCCGGGGAGGAAGGGGGCAACCCCCATGAGGAAGGCGCGAATCGGGCCGAGGTGTAACTCAAAGGCCAGCCAGGCCGTGCCCATCAGAAGGATTAGGAGGTCGGCGCAGGCCAGCAGGGCGACCCGGGAAGCCACGCGCCCACTGGCCCTGTCCCAGAGCCCTCCCACCAGGAGCGAAGCCGGAAGGAAGCCCCACAGATAGCCGGCATCCGGGCCCGCGAGAACAAACGCCCCGGCCGCCGCCCCCGCGAAGACGGCCAGACCCGAGGCGCCCACGGCCAGATAGGCGCCCTGGACAACCGCCGCCCAGTTCCGCCCGAGCCACGCACCGCCCAGAAGCACGAAGAGCGTCTGGAGGGTGACTGGAACGGGGGTGAAGGGGAGCGGGATCCACACGTAAGCCCCAAGCACGGTACCCAGCAGGAAAAACACGGCCAGCACGACCCGTTCGGCGGTGGCGCCGCCGATTTCGATTCCGAGCGCTCCCTCGATGCGGTCCATCTTTATCCTCCTTGCCGGCCCTTTTCTCCCGGCTTCCAGTCTATCTGCCGTCCTGCCGCCTCGCTCCCCCACCCGTGGCTAGGGAATCGGTGAGCAGGGGTATGGTAGCGCATACAGCCTCACCAGCGCCATGCCCTGCCAAGCCCCAAATTCCGCGATGGATTGGTCTTACCTTCGGCGCTGCAGGTGCTTTCCGAGGGAAAGGCTTTTTCTCCCAAACGGGGAGGGGGCTTTTCTTTCGCGTTCCGCTGGCAAAGCCAGACGGAACGCTCGATTTGCCGTTCGGGTCTTTCGCGTTCCGCTGGCAAAGCCAGACGGAACGCTCGATTTGCCGTTCGGGTCTTTCGCGTTCCGCTGGCGGAACCAGAGGGAACGCTCGATTTGCCTTTCGGGTCCCTCCACGCTCCAAGGGCTTGGCCCGCGGAGCCTCGCCCCACCCGTGGCGTGTTCATGGCCGTCCAAAACAAATTTAACTCGCACTTGTGGGGCTTGCCTTCCGGAGCGAAGCGGAGGAAGGCGCGTCGTGCGGGGCGCTCCCCGAGGAGGGGCTCGGCCGCACCGGAAGCGTACTCCCTGTACGCTGAGAATGCGGACACCGAAGGCTGACGCAACAAGAGGGTTCGAAGTTACGGATGCGGCCCGAGGCGCGAAGGCATGCCGCGCACTCTTCGCCTCTGCACGCCTAAGATCCTGGATGAGCAGACTGTTGGAGGGTTCGTCCGCCGGCAAGCTGGGCGCGGTAGAGGTGGGTGTAGAGGCCACCGGCAGCCAGCAGTTCCGGGTGGGTCCCCTGCTCCACGATCCGCCCCTTTTTGAGAACGAGGATCCTATCGGCGTCCTGGACGGTGGAAAGGCGGTGGGCCACCACCAGCGCCGTCCTCCCCTTCAACAGCTCTTTCAGGGCCTGCTGGATCAGCGCCTCGGTCTGGCTGTCCACGCTCGCCGTGGCCTCGTCCAGCACCAGAATCCTCGGATCGGCCACTAGGGCCCTGGCGAAAGAGACCAGTTGTCGCTCGCCCTGGGAGAGCGTGGTGCCTCGCTCGTTCAGTTTGTGCTCGAGGCCGTCGGGAAGCTTGTCCAGGATCCTCTGCGCCCGGCTGGCCTCCAGTGCCGCGCGCAGGCGCTCAGGGGGCACCTCCCTGAAGAGGGTGATGTTGTCACGGAGGCTGCCCGCGAAGAGGAAGAGATCCTGCTGTACGAAGGCGAACTGGCTCCGGAGCTCCCGTAGGTCCCACTCCTGGATGGGGATCGAATCCACGAGGATGCGGCCGTGTCCGGGTTGCAGCTCATAGAACCGGAGGAGCAGGGAGGTCGCGGTGGTCTTGCCCGAGCCCGTGGCCCCCACCAGCGCCACCGTCTTGCCGCACGGGATCTCGAAGGTGACGCGGTCCAAGACGGGCTGGCCCTCCTCGTAGGCGAAGCTGACGTTTTCGAAGCGGATGCTTCCGCAAGGCCGAGCGGGGCATCGCCCGAGGCCCGGATCCTCGGCGGCGGTATCCAGGATTTTGAAGAGGCGCTCGCTCGCCACGACGCTGCTCTGCACGATGTTGAATTTCTCCGCCAGATCCTGCAACGGCATGAAGAGCATCCGCAGGTAGAGCAGGAAGGCCACCAGGGTACCGATGCTGACCTCCCCGCGAAGGGCCTGGCCGCCGCCAAACCAGACCACGAGGGCAACGGCGGAGGTGGCGAAGGCGTCGATGAGCGGGCGGAATACGGCGAAGATGTAGATGAGGCGCATCTGGGTCTTGTAGTAGGCCACGCCAAGCTCGTTGAAACGATCGAACGCCCGGCGCTCGAAGGTGAAGCTCTTGAGGACCGTGATCCCCTGAACGGCCTCCTGAAGAAAGGTGTTGATCTTGGCGAGCTGAACCCTGATCTTCCGGTAGATCTTCTGAGTGACGGCCTTAAACCAGAGCGCCAGCAGTACGAGAGGCGGAGCGAGCAGGAGGAGGTACCCCGTGAGTCCAGCGTCCAAGCTCAGGAGCACGGCGAGGATTCCGGCGAAGAGGGCCACGTCGCTCACGGCCGTGGCCACCACCTCGGTGAACAGTTCCGAGAGGGTGGCCGTGTCGTTGTTCACCCTCGTCACCAGACGCCCCACCGGATTCTCGTCGAAATAGCGGATGGGCAAGCGGTGCAGGTGCGAGAAAAGCTGGCCCCGCATGCGCTGAACGGCCCTCTGGCCCAGCCGGTTCAGGCCCACCGACACGCCGTAGCTGAGCAGAAAATTGGCGACCAGCAGGGCCATATACCAGAGGGCCAGTCCCAATATCCCTCGCCGCTCGTTAGCCAGAAGGCGCCTTCGCTCGGGAGCAGGCAGCCGGTCCAGCGACGAGGCCGACAAGAACTGGCTTCCGTGGCCTTGGCTGGCGTAAGGGAGGCGGTAGTACCTCTCCTTCGAGGTGAGGCCGTGGAGCTCCAGCTCCGCCCGCTGCGCCCTGGTGAGGTCGGTGCTTTTCACGAAGGCCCGGCCCCCTGCCGCTTCGGGCGTGTAGCTGGGAAGGAGGGCCAACTGCCGCGCGAGGGCCGGATCTTTGAGTTCCACGAGTTGGTAGGGAGGCAGGATGTAGGAGTCGATCGCCCGGCGGGTGATCAGAGGAAGGGCGAGTTCCAGCCCCGCCAGGATCATGGAGCCGGCTATGCAGAGCACCAGCAGCCATCGCTGACCGCGCACGTAGCCCATGATCCGGCGAAAATGCCGGAACAGCGTGAACGCACCCAGCCGCTCTTCCTCCCGCTGGACCGCCATCAGCAGGATAAAGTAAGAAGTGAGAAGTGAGAAGTGAGAAGTGAAAGAACCGGCATTCGCAGCTTTCCTCTCATCCTAAATCTTTCGGGTTGGATGATGATGGATGACAGATGAAAGAATGGACGGCTCGGGAGTCCCTTGGCATCTGCGGGTCGAGGGTAGAGGGACCAGGGATGAACCGTTTACCAGATCCCCAATCCTCTGTGTCTCGGTGCCTCTGTGGTTTGCCCTTTTCAATTCGCCATTCGCCATTCGCGATCCCAATTCCTTCGTGCCTTGGTGCCTTCGTGGTGAATCCTCTAGTTCCCTCTTGCGGTTTTCCCTCACTCCTCCACCTCCTGCAACTCGACCATCCTCTGGTAGAAGCCAGGAACGGCCGAGAGCTCGTCATGGGTGCCCGACTGGATCACCTTCCCGTCCTCCAGGCACAGGATGCGCATGAGGTCCCGCACCGCGCTGACCCGGTGGCTGATGACGATGAGGGTTCTATTCTGGACGGCCCCGCTCAGCCCGGCGAGAATCCTGCGCTCCACGTCCGCATCCACGGCCGAAAGGGTGTCGTCCAGCACCAGGATGGGCGCCTCTTTGAGCAGCGCCCTGGCTAGGCAAAGGCGCTGTTTCTGACCGCCCGAAAGGGTCACCCCCCGCTCCCCCAACAGGGTTTCGTAGCCTCGGGGAAAGGAGAGGATCTCGTCGTGCAGGGAGGCTAGCTTACAAACCCGCTCCATCTCCTCCTGGGTGGCCCTGGGATTTCCCATGCGCAGGTTCTCGGCGATGGTGTCGCTGAAGAGGAAGGCCTCCTGCGGAACGTACGCCACGGCGCTTCTCAGGGTTTCGAGCGGAAAATCGAGTACGTCCTTCCCATCCACCATCAAAGAACCGGCGGGGGGATCATGCAAGCGGCATACGAGCTGCGCCAGTGCGCTCTTGCCTGCGCCCACCTGCCCTACGACACCCAGGCTCTCCCCCGGCTCCAAGAGGAAGCTGACCCCCAAGAGCGCCGCCCTCTCCTGGCCCGGAAAAGAGAAGGTCAGATTCTTCGCCTCGATGCGGCCGCGGATCGGGGCGGCCAAGCCGGAGTGACGCCGGCTTTCACCCTGTTCCGTGTCGCGTATCTCCAGCAGGTGGTTGATCCGGTCCATGGAGGCGGCGGCGCGCTGAACCAGACTCACCATCCACCCCGCGGCGATCATGGGCCAGGTGAGCATGCCCAGGTAGGAGGTGAAGGCCACGAAGGAGCCGATGGAGGTCCGCCCCTCCATCACGCGCAAACCGCCGGCGCCGAGCAGAATCGCCACGCAACTTCCCGCGAGGAGCAGAACCGCGGGGTGGAAGAGTGCGTCCACGGTGACGTAGCGCATGTATTTTCGGAAGTACTCCTCATTTCCCCGCTCGAAGTCGGCCGAATCCTCCGCCGCGCGCCCGTAGGCCCGCAGAACGCGCATACCGGCGACGGACTCGCGAGTCTTCTCGGTGAGCCCCTCGAAGGCCGCCTGAACCGCATCCCATCGGTTGTAAACCGCCTTGAGGGAGAGGGCCATCAGCACCGCCAAGAGGGGCAGGGGCAGGATGGTCAAGAGGGCGAGAAGGGGGTCCAGCCAGAACATGGCGGCGATCCCGACAAGGGCGTAGACGGAGCCGTCGAAGCCCGCCACGAATCCCATGGCGATGGCCTGGCGCACGGATTCCACGTCGTTGGTGGCCAAGGCCATGAACTCGCCCGTACGCGTCTGGTTGAAGAAGCGGCTCTTCAGGGAGAGAGCGTGGTCGAGAATCCGGTTCCGCAGGTCCAGCTCGGCCAACCTAGCCGTGCTGAAAAAGAAGTGGCGCCAGGCAAACCGGAAGGCGGCCACGATGGCGGCCAGCCCGCACAAGAGCAGGGCCTGTTCCCCGAGCCAGGCCCTCGTAGCGCTCTCTCCGGCCAGCCTGTCAATGACCCCTTTGACGACGAGCGGAATGGTCAGCTGGGCCCCGTCGGTGACCAACAGGCAGACCACCCCGAGAGCCACCTTGCCGCGGTGTCTGAGAAAGATCGTGAGAATGGACCGCACTCCGCTCTGCACCCCGAGGCTCCCCGAAGTCGCCACCCAACACCACCCGCCGGCCGCTTCACCAAGCTCAAACTCGGAGTCAGCCGATCCGTCCATCGAGGAACGCGCTGAAAAGGCGCCCCCGGCAGACGGCCATTCTAACCCAGGGCTCGGGCGCCGGGCAGGATAGTCAAGGCGCCGACGCGCCGTCGGTTGTCCGAGGCCCGGCCTTCTTCTAACGCTCCGGAACGAATTTTCTTTCGAAGATGCCTCGGTGGGATGAGGATTTTCGGCCCTGCGGCCCCATCACCCCGGCTTCGGGGCGGTGGTCCCGCCGGGAGGCTGGGTCTGCACGCCCTGGATGCCCACGGGAAGCGGCGGCGGAACGACCAGAGGCGAAAAGAACCACTGGTCGTAGTAATCCTTGCCCAGGAACGGCCGGAAGGCCTTCTTGTGGTCGTTGCACCAAACGCCGAGAATGGGCTCGCCCTCCTTCCCGTCCAGGCGGAAAGGCAGGATCTGCGTGGGCTGGGCCGAGGTCTCCCCGGAACCGGCCTCCCCTGGCTGGCCGAGCTGGCCGGTCTGATTCCCCGTGGGGATTTGGCCGGTCTGGCCTGGCATCGTCGGCTGGGCCCCGGCCGCGCCGACCACCCCTCCCGGCGAACCCGGCACGCCCGCGGTGGGGGGGCCGCCCTGGGATTCATAGTGGACCTTCCCGTCCTTGTCCACGGTCACGACGGTGGCCCCCGGGGCCAGCAACCCCCACTTTCCGTCGGGGGCGAAGGGGTTGGGATAGAGCTGGCGAATGTACCGGTGCTGCTTGGGCCCCTCCTTCATGAGGTCCTCGAGCTTGGTGGGGAAGGCGCCGCCGTGCTCCTGCTGATACTCCCGGATGGCCTCGACGTAGGCCCGCCCGTTAAAGCGCAGCTCGGCCTCGCGCTCGCGCTGCATGATCACCGAGGCAGGCTGCACCGCCGCCATCAACATGATGGCCATCACGAAGAGGCCCACGAGAACCCAGATGAAGACCACCCCGGCTTCGCGCCGCCTCATCGAGCCGACCGCGCCCGCCATGGGGTCAGCGTCCCTTCCAGGCACCGCTCCTTTCTTCATCGCCCCATCGCCTCGCTTCTCAATAGCTCAATAGCTTAATCGCCCAATCGCCCCCTACCACGTACTGTACTTCGTCCCATCGCTCCCCACCGCGTCGGAGGCCGAATGGACGTCCCAGATTCCGCCCGTGCTCTCTCCTTCTGTGGGCTCCAACTGGCCGGGTTCGTTGCCCGAATAGGGCACCGTGACCCAATCGGATTTGCCGGTGATGGGATCGATGGGAAGGCGGCGCAGGTACCCGGCGGAAACCAGGCTGTCCAGGCTATCCGGATACTTGCCCTTGTCGGCGTAGTACTGGTCGATGACGTCTCGAAGAGTGTAGAGGTTTTCCCGGAGAACGGTCTCCTTTGCCCTCTGGACGATGGTGCGGTAGGTGGGCACCGCCATGCTGACCAGGATCCCGATGATGGCCACCACCACCATGAGCTCCATCAGGGTGAAGCCCTTCTGCCCGCGCGGCCGAAGCCGGCGGAAGGGGGCGGGAGAGAGCACCCCGGGTGGCAGGGAGGTGGAGGAATCCGCACCCAACGGTTCGACGGTGCTCACCGGTGAGCCCTTGTGGACTTCCGCTTCCCCGTTTCTTTCCCTCATCACCTCATCACCTCGTCACGGCCCTGTTCACCATTGGTTGTAGTGGGTCTTTCCGTCCAGGGCGAGAGCGGTGCTCTCGGAATAGACGTCATAGACGTTCTCCCCTCCCCACATGGTGGAGTCCGGTTCATCCCGGGTGGATCGAAGGCCCCATTCGTCGGTGCCGGTCATGGGATCGATGGGGATCCGCCGAAGAAAGCGCATCTTGGCATCCGGCGCCTGCCCCGACACGGCCACACCCTTCACCAGCGTCTCCAGGTCCGGCGGGTAGAAATCCTGGGTCACGTCGGTCTGTTTGATCAGGCCCTGTACGGCGTAGCGGTGGTACTCGTCGATCGCCTCTCTCATCTCGCGCAGATCATGCCGAAGCTCTATCTCTTTCAGCCGCCGGTCCATGATCTGCGAAGCGGGAACGGCCACGAGGGCCATGATGGCCAGAAGGGCCACCGCCAGGCCCACCTCCATGAGGGAGATTCCCCTCTCGCCGGTGCGCGTGCGTGCTTTCACGGAATGCGTCTCCTCAACCTCCCTTGCCAGTGCCGGCAGCCGGCGGCTGGGAGGGGGGTTGCTGAACGGTGACGACGGCAAAAACGGGCGGCAGCGAAACGGCCCCGCCCGACACGGACGTAGCCGTCAGCCCACCGATGTTGATCCTGGCTTCGCCGGGCTTGGATGCCGTGAACTTGAGCCGGGCCACCAGGCCCGCTCCTGAAGAGCCGCCCGAATCGGCCCGCCCCGCATCCAGGGAGAGGAGGCCGGGGCCAGACTGCGGCGCGGTAAACGTGGTGGGCGCACCGCCCATCTGGAAGAAGGTTCCCTCATCGGCCCCCTGGAACTGGAGGGCATCCGCCGGGAAGTTCACGTTGGCGTGGAGGCTCTTGAGGTCCTTTCCGCCGAGCAGCACCAGGTTGAGTACCACCGGATCGCCGGGTTTCACGTTGATGTTGGTGGGGCTCACCAAGAGGCGGGCATTCTCGTTGGCGCCCTGGTCCTGGTTGCCGTTGTCGCCGCCCTGTTTAGGCTTTTCGCCCTCCGCGGCCGGCTTGGGAGCGGCCTGAGATTCGGACGGTGAGGGGCTGGGGCCGAAGGGGTTGTCGAATCCCTCCACCATGGGCCGGTCTGTGGTACCGACCCACAGGGGCTTGAGGTCCTGCTCCGTGATGTTGGGCATGCGGACGATGTGGGGCGTGAGGAGCATGACCACGTCGGTGGTGGTATTCGTATCTTGGGTGTTGGAGAAGAGGCGGCGCAGCAGGGGAATCTCGGCGACGCCCGGCAAACCCGAAATCGCTCGCTGGTCGTTGCGCTGGATGAGCCCCGCCAGCATGCTCGTCTCGCCGTCCTCCAGCCGGATGGTCGTGGAGATCTCCCTCGTCCCGAGGATGGGCTGTGCAGGGGTCAGCGGACTCGAGGAAGCCACGTAGCCCGCGATGGAGGAGACGTCCGCCTTCAGCTTGATGGTCACCTCCTTGTTGTGGTGGACGCGGGGCTCCAGCTCGACCTTCACGCCGATGTCCTGGTAGGTGAAGGAGGTGATGGGGGTGTAGTTGGAGGTGCCGCCGGTCGTGTTGAGGTACTGGTTGGAGGTGGGGATGGGGATCTTCTCGCCGATGTGCACGCTGGCCTTCTGCCCCTCCATGACCCTCACCTGCGGCTTGGCCAGGACCCTGCTGTTGGTATCCGTCAACAGCATGTTGACGATGATGTTCGGAACGGGGAATACCATCAATCCGTGAGATAAGGTCCGCCCCAATTCGTTCAGTGGGATGGGCGGCCCCGTCCCGATGCCCGTGGCGTTCCCGTTGGAATCCGTGGTCACGTTCATCTTGGGCCCGACGGTGAAGGTGTGGCTGCTCAGGTCGATGCCCAGGTTCCTCAGTTTGTTGTCGTCCACCTCCAGGAGCTCCACGTCCACCGCCACCTCGCCCTTGCTCTTGTCGTTGTCCTCGATGATCCGCTGGGCGATGGCGACGTTCTCCGGGGTATCCTCGATGGTGATGGAGTTCAGGTCCTGGTTCATGGCCATCTTCCGCGCCTGGATGATGGAACGCACGAGCTGAAAGACGTCCTTGGCGTCGGCGTTGGAGAGGTAGAAGGTGCGGATGACCTGGTCCTGGTACTCTTCGCGCTTCTGCCTGGTGTCGGGCACGATGATGAGCGTGTGCGCGTCGATCACCTTGTAGAAATTCTTGGTCTGCATCATGAGGTAATCGAGAACCGTCGCGAGGGGCTCCTTGGAGAAGTCCACGGAGATGGGCTTGTTCTGCTCCACGCGGTCGTCGTAGAGGATGTTGATCCCGCTCGCCTTGGAAATGGCGTCGAGGATCGTCTTGAGCGGCGTATTCGTGAACTTGAGAACAATCGGAATGTTGGAGGCCGGGTCCAGCCGGGGCACACCCAGGTCCTTGTCGGCCTTCTTCTCCATCTGGTCGATGGAGGGGAGGGCGGCCCTTTCCTTCGCCTGCTTGTCGCGCAGGGTCTGGATGATGCTGTTCATGGTGTCCTTGGCGTACTGGTTGCCGGGGTCGTACTCGAGGGCCTTCTGAATCTCCCGTACGGCTACGTCGTAGTCGCCGTGAGCGGCCGCCATCTTTCCCCTCTCGAAGTGCCACTGGGAGGCGGCCAGGCGGGCACGCACGAGGGTGGTCTTGAACTTCACGTTGCGGGGATTTTCCTTCACGGCCTTCTCGAGGTTCGCCACCGCTTCGTCGTAGTTCTGGTGTTCGTAGAGGTAATCGCCGCGGTGAAAGGCCACCGAGCCACAGGAGAGAGCCAGGGTCAGGAGGCTCATCAGCAGGATGGTCTTGAGGATTCTCGCGCGCACCTTACTTCCCTCCTCCAATCAAGGGGATTCGCTTGGTCTCCTTGAAGCCCCGGAAACCGATCTCGGCGGATTCGTAGCCGATGTCGACTACGCGGAACTGGTTCAAAACCGTCTCTCCCTTGCGGGCCAGCAGGAGCACGTTGGATCCCTGGGTCTGGAACACGGCGAGGCGATTGTCCGCCGGTCCGAAGTAGCCGATGAAGCTGAAGGGGATGGGCGGGGGTTGAGGCGGAGGGGGGGGCGGGGGCGGCCCGTAGGTGTGGGCCTTGATCCACTCTGCCTTCTTGGCAGCCTCCGCCGCTTTCTCTGCCGCCTCCTGGGCCTGGCGGCGCTGCGCCAGGATCACGGCGGGGTCCTCTTCGAAGGCGAAGAGGTTCCGCGGCGGCAGCCCAGCCTCGTCATCTCCGGCGTTCGCTGGGGGCGGGCCCGCAGCCGCCCGCTGGACGGCCGGTCCTGGGCGGGATTGGCCCTGTGCGCGCGCCGCCGGGTTCGGCTGGGCCGGTTTTCCCGGCTCCGGCGCGCTCTGCTTGCCGCCCGCCGCCTGCTCCACCGGCAGGGAGATGCCATCGAGGGAGAGGGAGGGTATGTCGGAAACCCTCTGCGCCTGGGGGACCGCACGGCGCGGCCGCGGCGCCGTCCTTTCCCCCGTCTCGGGGTCCACGGTGCCGTTCACGCCAAGGGCGCCCGAGCCGCACGACAAGGTCAGGGTGATGGCTCCCAGGGCGGCAAGTGCGATGACAAGACGGCTGGTCACGACTTGGCCTCCTTCGGCGGAAAGTCCTCCGGGGTCGCCACGAAGTAAGTGCTGACGGCCACGTTCACCCGGATCGTGCCCGCAGACTGCGGGCTGGATGAGAGCGAAAGGGCATCCACCGTGAAGAAGAGGGGCGACTCTTGAAGGGCCCGAATGAAGGCCTTGATCTCCTGGTAGGGCCCGGTGAGCGGCAGGGTCATGCGGACCCGGATGTACCGGTGCGACCAGCCCTCTTTCTTGTCCGGAGAGGGGATGAACTCGTACCCATAGGAATAGTTGTCGAGTTGAAGCTGATGGGCGTCGATCAGGGATTTGAGGCCCGTCTGCAGCTCGACGAAGCGCTGCGGTCTCGTGCGGAAGACCTGCCGGGCCAGTTCATCCATGACCTTCCGGTCGTTGTCCACGCGATGGACCAAAAGGGTGAGCGTTCGCTCCTTGTCCTCCAGCGTTTTCAATTCCCGGCGGTTGGATTCGACCTGCCGCCTCGTGTCGCGGGCGTAATGATCCAGCCGGGAGACGGCCATCAGATAGACGGCCAGATTCAGCACCGCGAGGCCCGCCGCCACGGCCAGCAGGAGTCCGAGTTTGCGCCGGATGAGGACGTCCAAGCTCATGGCCCCTTCCCCGGGAGGTAGATGCAACTGATCTGAAAGTGGATCCACGGGCTGGAGGCCTCCTTCTGCTCGGAATGAAGCTGGGCCGCCGTGAAGCTCTTGTCGGTCATCAGGTTCTGTTCCAGCTTGAGCAGCTCCGACCGGGGGTTGGCGTCTCCCGTGAGGGCCACCCCGACGGTTCCGTCCGGATTGATCTGCGGAACGATGGCCGTGAACATGACGCCGTAGGGCTTGATGCGCTCCAAGTCCCCCAGGAATTGGGTCCAGGAAAAGCGCTTCTCTTTCAGGATTTCCGAGACGAACTGGGCCTCCGAAGTCACCGAAGCGATCCCGGCCCCTTGAAGAGATTTCTCCTTTTCGGCGACGCTCGCGCGCAGATGCGAGAGGCGTGCCTCCTGGTCCTTCAGGACGCTCCGTTGGGTGCGGTAATCTCTCCCCAGGACAAAGAAGGATCCGACGTTGAGCGCCGTCAGCAGGAGGGCGACGCCCCAGACCACGGCGAGGGCGACCGCTGGGACGGTCCTGTTGATGAATGGAGTTCCCGCGAGATTGATGCTCAACCGCCTCATCTCAGTTCCTCTCCAGGAGCGCGTAGAGGGGCATGTACTGGGGCTCCCTCAAGGCCCCGCCGGGCAGGGGCGGCAGGGCCGAGGCCATGGTCTCGACGCGGGTGCCCTCGGCCTCGAGCTCTTCCAGCGGAAGATCTGCCCCCTCAGGGTACCGGTGGACCAGCACCTTCTCCAGCGGTCCGCCGCCCAGCTTGTCCTTGTAGTAGGCGAGGGTGAGACGCACCTCCTGCTGGAGCCGCCCCTCCTCCGCCCCGTCGCCCGAGACATCGGTCTCCTTGCAGCGGAAGAAGAGGGGGCGGCCGCCTTCGGTGAAGAGGAAGGAGAGGTAGGCGGGAGTCCGGTGAATGAGAAGGGCGTTGCCCTGGTCGGTTACCACGTCACGGCTCCGCGCGAGGTTGAAGAGCTCCACGGAGGAGGCTCCCAGATGGCCGAGCTGGCATCCCCCCCTCTGGAAGGCCGCTTCGAGAAGCCTTGCGGGCTCTTCGGGGCAGAGCGCCACCCAGAGCGTGGTACCGCCGGGGGTGCGCTGGATCACCTCGTAGCTCATCCGTAGGGACTCCACGGGGACGTTGAGAGACTTCCTCAGGTTCCAGAAGATGACCTGCCGGCGCTCCTCCTCCTGCCGGGGGAACTCGCTCAGGCTCATGACCTGCATGCGGAAAAAGGAGTCGCCCAAGACCGCGCTGATCCGCTTTGGCTGCCCCAGCCGGGCCAGGAGTCCGCTCACCTTCGCGTGGAGCTCCTCGGCGGCGGGAAGGTACCCCTCTTCGGGCAAGGTGACCTCCTCCTCGTGGCGGACTAGGGGGGTCGTCTCCTTGCGGCTGGAGGCCACCCTGAGAGCGCCCAGGAAGGGCGGGTCCAGGAGCACGGCCACGGGCGGCAGGGAGGGGCGGAACCGGCGAAGAATGTCGTCGATCATCGGTGCGTCTCTTCCACGAGGGCCGGCCCAAGAGGGAGGCTCCGCCCCCCTCTTGGCGCTCCGCTCCCTCCGGTCGTTCCGCTGAACTCCTCGGGGAGAGGTCGGCGCTCCAGCCGAAGTGAATTCGGCTTCGCGCCATTGTGCGGAACCCGTACCCGCCCAGGAACGGCCACGGGCGGCAGGGAGGGGCGGAACCGGCGAAGAATGTCGTCGATCATCGGTGCGTCTCTTCCACGAAGGTGACCTTGTTGATTTCCCGGAGGGTGGTTCGGCCTTTCAGAAACTGTTTGACGGCCGATTCGCGCAGCGTTTCCATCCCCTCTTCGCGCGCGGCCTTCTTGATGTCGCTCGAGGGCCGCCTTTCCAGGATCAGCTCGCGGACCCGGTCCGAGAGATCGAGGAGCTCGGAGATGGCCATGCGCCCCCGGAACCCCGTGCCGTTGCAGTCCAGGCAGCCCTTGCCTTCGTAGAGTTCGGCCGAGGCGGCGAGGTCCAGCGGGATCTTCGAGTCCTCCAGCTCCTGGCGGCTGTAAGTCACCCGCTCCCTGCAACTGGGGCAGACCTTCCGCACCAGCCGCTGGGCCAGCACGCAGTTGAGCGCCGAGACGAAGTTGTAGGGCTCGACCTTCATGTTCAAGAACCGGCCGAGCACGTCCACCACGTTGTTGGCGTGAACGGTCGTGAAGACGAGGTGGCCCGTGAGGGCGGACTGGATGGCGATGTTGGCCGTCTCTTCGTCGCGGATCTCGCCCACCATGATCTTGTCCGGGTCGTGCCGGAGGATGGAACGGAGGCCCCTGGCGAAGGTCAGCCCCTTCTTCTCGTTCACGGGGATCTGCGTGATACCCCTGAGCTGGTACTCCACGGGGTCCTCGATGGTGATCATCTTGTAGTCCGAGGACTGGATCTCCGACAGGACCGCATAGAGCGTGGTGGTCTTGCCCGAGCCCGTGGGCCCCGTCACGAGCAGCATCCCGTAGGGCTCCGCCGCGTGGCGGCGGATCCGCTTCATGACCTCGGGCTCAAAGCCCAGCACCTCCAGGCTGAGGTTGCGAAACTCCTCGCTCGTGGACTCCTTGTCCAGGATTCGGATGACGCAGTCCTCGCCGTGGATGGTGGGGATGATGGAGACGCGGAAGTCCACCGTCTTGCCCTTGACCTTCAGCTTGAAGCGCCCGTCCTGCGGGATGCGCTTCTCCGCGATGTCGAGCTCCGCCATGACCTTGATGCGCGAGATGATGGTGGAGTGGAACCGCTTGTCGATCGGGTCCATGGCGGGGTAGAGGACGCCGTCGATGCGGTACTTGATCATGACCTCGTTGTCGCGGGTCTCCACGTGGACGTCGCTGGCTCTCCGCTGGAGGGCGTTGAAGACGGTGTAGTCCACCAGCTTGATGATGGGGCTGGTATCCGCGGAGAGCTTGTCGATGGAGATGACGTCCTCGCCCTCCTCCGAGTCCTCTCTCACGATCTGCATCCGGAAGTCCTCGCTGACCTCCTCGAGGACTCGCTGGCTGGATTCCGACTTCTTTAGGACCTCCTGGATCTCGCTGCGGACACCCACGTAGAGCCGGACCGGCCGCTTCAGAACCAGCTCCAGCTCGTCCACCATGGTGACGTCGGCGGGATCGGCGGCCACGATGGCGAGGGCCGAACCCTCCTCCTGGTAAGGAACGAAGCCGTACCGGGTCATCAGATCCACGGGGATGGAGAGGAAGAGCTCCGGCGGGACCCGGAAGTCCTTCAGCGACAGGAAGGGCAGACGCAGCGTCTCGGCAAGGCGGCGCGCGTTCTTCTCTTCGTTGAGCAGCTCCCCTTCGGTGGGAAGGTTGGCGACAATCTCTCCGGGCGACGATGCCATCCTCAACTCCCAGCCTGCGGGCGGAGGCTGGCCGCCCGGATCCGATAGGTGCGGAGCGGCCGGGAACACCGTCTTGCCTCGCCGGCGCTCGCCGGTTTGCGCTCGGTCCCTCGTGCCCCGTTTCTCCACGGTCTCTTCACCCAAACCTCCTACTGGCCGACATAGTTGTACATGGTAAAGAGCGGCATGTAGACGGAGAGGACCACGATGGCGATGATCACCGCCATGACCAGGAGCAGGGCCGGCTCGAGCAGCGCCACGAAGCGCTCCACGGCGGTGGTGAGCTCCTCGTCGTAGAACTGGCTCACCTGGTCGAGCATTTCCGCGAGCGCCCCCGTGGACTCGCCCACCTCGACCATCTCCACGGCCAGGGTGGTCATCATCCGGGTTCTCTCCATGCTGGACCACAGCGCCTGGCCCTCGAGAACCTCCTTCTTGACCTGCTTGAGCTCCACCCTGTAGAGCTCGTTGCCCATGGCGTCCGCCACCACGTCCAGAGCGGTCACCACGGGTACGCCTCCGGACACCAGCGTACCTAAGGTGCGGCACATCTGGGCGATGTTGTACCGGCGAATATTCTCCCCCAGGATCGGGAGTCTCATTCGTAGGGTGGCAAGCCTGAGTCTGCCCTCCGGACGCGAAGCGACCACCCTCAAGGCGAGCGGGACAGCCACGAGAGCGGCGAGAAAGAAGGGCCACCCGTACTCGAACACGGTCGCCACGCCCAATACCAAGCGGGTGAGCAGGGGAAGCGGGGCACCGGTGCCGGTGAACAGGGTGGCGAACTTGGGCACGATGACCGTAAGCAAGAGGAAGATGAGGGCCACGGAGAGGCAGAGCAGGATGATCGGATAGATCATGGCCGACAGGATTTTCTTGCGGATCGCCTGCATGGTCCGCAGATAGAAGAGGTAGCGCTGGATCACGGCCACCAGCTCCCCGGATCGCTCGCCCGCGGCCAGGGTCGCCGAGTAGATGTTAGGAAAGGCCTTGCCGCGGTTGGCGAAGGCCTCGGACAGGCTCGCCCCGGAACGGACCTCGTCCCTGACGAGTTCCAGGTTTTTAGCCAGATCGCCCTTCTTGCGCCTGCCCGACAGGAGATCGAGCGCCGTCAGGACCGGTAGGCCAGCCTTCAACAACGCCGAGAACTCCTGATTGAAGATGACGAAGTCCCGCAGGGGAACCTTTCTCCGGCTCGGCCCCAGTTGAGTGCCGAGATCGGCCCAGATGCGCGCCGGACGGACGCTGAAGACGTAGTAGCCCTTGTCCTGCAGAGAGGATTTGAGAGCCTGTTCGCTGGCGGCGACCATCTCCTGGACCACCACCTCGCCGCCGGCGGTCCCTAGACGGCACTTGAACCTCGGCATCAACGCACCTCCGGGTTGGTCACGGAGGGGAGGAGCGTCGGAGTGACCTTAAGGCGGAGGGGCGGGGTGGCGGGGGAGGGATTGACGAGGAAGACGGTCATGTCCCCTTCGGGGAGAACGGCGGCTCCCTGGAGGACGGCCAACGGGGGCTTGCCCTCCTGGAGCTTGTAGAGGTCCAGGTCGGCCAGCGCCAGGCGGCGCCGGCTGGGATCGTACCCCTGCGCCTTGGCATCGAGCCGGTAGGCCTTGCCCAGTGGACACGAGCCGGACTGGCCTTCGAACAGGTCCATCACACCGGTGTACGTCTCCAGGGGAGCGGCGTTCTGCGCCCACGCCGTCATGTCCACGAAACCGGGGGTTCCCCGAAAAAGACCGTGCCGGGCCGGAAGGGGGAGGACCTCCAGCCGCGTTCCGAGGGCCAGGTGGCGGGCCGGTACGTCAAGCTCCCGGAGCAGGCTCCGGATGGCCTCCACACGCGGGGCCTCGTCCTCAACGGTGATCTGATTGGCCGCGCCGTTCACCCAGATCTGCCCCTGGGGGCCCAGCTCTTCCGTGACGCGGGCCAAAACCGACCGCACGTCGCGGTGCACCAGCACATACCGCATGGTCTGCACCTGCTGGGCGAGGAGCAGGAGGGGAAGGGCGATGACCGCGAGCCAAGCAAGGAGCGTCCGCCGTCTCATGTCTTCTCCTGTGACGGGATCACGAGGATCCCTTCGGCCGTGGCCAGGGCCACGCCGCTCTTCGGCTGAAACAGCGGCGCGGTGGACGCCGGCACGTCCGCCCGAAGCATGGGCGCGTGGGATCGGGGAATACGGTAGAGCCACAACCCGCCCGCCAGCAAAGCCACGAGGGCAGCGGCGGCGGCGCGGGCGAAGAGGGCCCGCCGCCGCTCGGCGCGCAGCCGAGAGGAGAGTGCCCGCATGAAGGGCTCCCATTCGGATGCGGACCTTCGGCTCCTTCTCAGCTCCTCGATCTTCATAGCTCAATCCCCGCCGCCAGCAAGTAACGCTGGACCTTCTTGCGCGCCTGCATGACCTGATTGCGCACCGTGCTCTCGGAGACGCCCAGGAGGGCCGCCACTTCCGGATACTCCAGGCCCTCCACGACCTTCAGAACGAACGCTCCCCGCTCCTGAGGGGGAAGGGCCTGCATGGCCCTCGCCACCACCTCCTCCGCCTCTCGCAGTCCCAGCTCGGCATCGGGGCGCGCCGCCCCCGGCAACTCCTCAAGATATTCACCGCCCTCGTGCGGCCTCCGGTTCTCCTCGCGGCGAAGGTAGTCGATGGCCCGGTTCACGCAGAACCTCCTCAGCCACGCCATGGGTTCGCTGGGAAGACCGCTCTCCGGCAAACCCCAGAGAGCGGTGTAGGCGTCTTGGAGGATCTCTTCCGCCACCGCGTCCCTTCCCACCATTCGCCTCACCGTCCAGAAGAGGCTGTCCCGCGTCGCCTCGACCAACCGAGTGAAGGCCTCGTCGCTGCCCCGCCGCGCGCTACGCAGGAGGGCGGCCAGGATGGAGGCCGTCATTGCCGCTCCTCATGGTATGACGGACGAGCCGCCGTTCTGTCTAGCCCGTCCGGAAAGCACCGCATAACTCACCAGGGCGCCCAGGGCGCCCACGGCCGCCGAGAGCACGAGGCTTCCCGCCACCAGAGGCCGGCCGAGAGATCCCCACCAGCCCGCGGGCGGAGGGGGCCCCTCCGGCACCATCCACCGCCCGACGGCATATTCGGCCGCCACGATGAAGGGGGCCGTGAAGGGCTGCCACACCAGTGTCCCGGCCAGCGCGGCGACGCGGTTGAGGCGAAGCAGGAAGGCCGCCCCCAACACCAGCAGGGTCTGGAAGGGCGCCACCGGAAGCAACCCCACCCAGAGGCCCAACCCAACCGCCAGGGCCGTCCTGCCGGGCGCGTCGCCAAGGCCCGCGAGGCGACGGAAGAGCTCACGGAACGAAGTGGTCATAGCCCGCTTCCCTGATCGGCTCGCGGCGGCCATCGGGCATCACCAGCACGCGCTCCTCGCCTTCGGTGAGCCTGCCAACCCGGTACAGCTTGACCCCGGAGCCTTCGAGCGTCCGCTCCCGTTCGGGCGGTACGGCGAACAGGAGGATCTGTTCCTCCCCGCCTTCGAGGGCCCTCTGCAACCGCTCCTTCTCTCCCAGCCGGGACAGGAGGGGATCGACGGGTAGCGCATCCGCCAGAAGCTCCGCACCGCAGGCGCTGGCTTCGCAGATTCTGGAGAGATCGCGGGCCAGGCCATCCGAAACGTCCATGCAGCAGGAGGCCACCCCCGAGTCCGCCAGGAAAAGGCCGAGCGGGATCTGATCCGGAGGCCGGTAAAATCGGTCCAGAAGCGCGCGCTCGGGATCGTCCGGGCCGGCCGCCGGATCGAACACCTCCAGGCGAGCGCCGGCCTCCAACCGGCGGAGCGCCTCCGCAGGGCCGCCCAGTGGCCCCGACAAGTAGAGCGCGTCCCCCGGCCTCCCCCCCGAACGGAGAAGGGGCCGCCGGCGCTGTTCGCCGATGACCGTCAGACTCACGAAGAGGCCCCCCGGAGCCCGAGTCAAATCACCGCCGCACAGCTCCACGCCACAACGATCCGAAAGGGCGTGCAGCCCCCTGAGCACCCCCTCCACGAAGGTCTCGGGGTATCCCCTCGGAAAGCCCAGAGTCATGAGAAAGAAGCGGGGAAAGGCCCCCATGGCGGCCAGGTCCGACAGGTTGGCCGCCATGGCCTTGTAGCCCAGGGCCTCGGGCGGCGCCCAGTCAGGCCGGAAGTCCACCCCCTCGACGAGCACGTCCGTGGAGAGGGTGTATCGGGCCGGCGGAATGACGCAACCGTCGTCCCCGAGGCCCACCTCGGCATCCTTGCGGTGCCACGTGGTCGACAGGAGCCTGATCCAGCCCGCCTCGTCTCGGAGCGGCGAGGTCACGAACCCTCTTCCCCACGAATCCCGTATTGTTCGATCTTTGCGTTCAGAGTATTGCGGTGCATGCCGAGCTTCTTGGCCGCCTTGCTTCGGTTGCCGTCGCAGGAGAGGAGCGTCCGCTGGATATAGAGGTGCTCGATCTCGGCCTGCGTCTCCTTCAGGGTGATCCCCATCTGATACAGGTCGTCCACGAGCTCTTTGAGATGCCCGTTCAGGCCTTTGTTCTCAGCCAACGGGTCGCCGAAAGGCAAGCGATCTGCCACCACCCCCCGCGCCTCCGCACAATCCCCGCCAGGCGGGATCCCGCTCAGGCCATCCCCTCGATCTGCTTCTCGTACTTCTTCGAGATGACCAGCATCTGGTCCTTGAGGGTCAGCTTTTTCTTCTTGACCTGTGCCACGTAGAGCTCCTCTTCGGAGCTCAGAAAGCCCTTCTTCGCCAGGGCATCGAGTTCCTGTTCGTACTCCTGGTGCTTCTCGTACAGGCGCCTGAATTCCTCGTCGTTTTTGGCCAGAAATTCGCGTACCTGCTGGGTCAATTGCATGGGATTCCTCCCCTAGCGCATGGTCCTTAGTGGGGCCGCGTGAGGATGCGGTTCCAACGGGTCTTCCCGAAGAAATGGAAAACCTTGTCGAAAAATCGCCGCGCCACTTGTCCCGGCGAGTTCTGCAGGTAGTCCAGGTCCCCCTCCTTGAATGACCACCAGATCACCCAGGCCCTGCCCAGCACCATGTGCTCGTCCAGGGCCCCCCAGTATCGGCTGTCCTCGCTATTGGTCCGGTTGTCGCCCATCACGAAAAGGTGGCCGGCGGGTATGCGGTAAGGTCCGAACGTGCCCCTCCCCATGAGATCGGTTCCCTCCTCGGCCTTGAGGCTGACCTCGACCCTCCCCGGGAGCACCTCCGTGGAGAAGGCCGAGGGGTCCTTCAGGTAGTCGGGCAGGACGGGAATATCCGCCGCCGGCGGGAGGGCGGGCGGCGGAACGTAGGTGTCCTTGATGGAGGCCGGGAGCTTGGTATACCCCTCGATGAGGAGCCTGCCGTTCACGAAGACGTGCTGGTCCACCACCTCCACCACGTCTCCACCCTTGGCGATGACCCTCTTGATGAAGGGCACCTGGGGGTTGCCGGGGAACTTGAAGACCACGATGTTGCCCCGCTCGATGCTCCGGATGGGCAGCAGGGCCCTCTCCCACTTGAAGAGGGTGGGGCCGTAAATGAAGGAGTTGACCAGGAGGCGGTCACCCACCAGGAGGGTGTTTTCCATGGAGCCCGAGGGGATGTTGCTGTTCTGGAAGACCCAGGTCCTGGCAAAGAGAACGAAGATCAGGACGATGCAGATGGTCTCCCAGTAATCGCGGAGCGTTCCCTTGGAAGGGGGGCCGGCCTCTTCCGCCGTCCTCTCTTTTCGCTTGTCTTTAGCCGTCATGAACCATTCCTGTGGAGGTTGTCCAGTTTGTGAGACGCTCCGCCGCTTCTCCGACATCCGCGGCGATGATGGACCAGTTTAGCAGATCTTGCTCCACGACACCCGTGTCGGCCATGGCCGAGAACAAACGCTCCCAGGGGCGGCCCACCAGCACCAAGGGGCGCCGCGACAGGTGCCCCGCCTTGAAATGGGCCCAGACCGTCACCACCTCCCATAGGGTCCCCGTTCGAGGGGCAAGGGCTGCGTAGCCATCGGCGCCCTCGATGAGTGCCTGCGTCCTTTCAAAGAGATTTCCCGTCCAGTGCAGCCGCGTCAGATAGGGGTTGGGGCTTCGGCCCTCGAAGGCCCTGCAGGCGACCCCCTCCGCCTCGCCACCCGCTTGAGTGGCCCCCAGGCTGGCGGCCTCCATGACCCCGCCGTAGCCGCCGGTGATCACGACGACCCCAGCCCGGGCCAATAAAGCTCCCATCTGCCGGGCCTGTTCGTAGTCTTCGGATCCTGCCTGAACGTCGGCCCTGCCGAACACTGCAACCCGTCTCACCTGCCGCACGAACCTATCTTATGGCCGCCACCTCACCGAGTCAACCCTCCCGGGCGGAAGGGGTGATGCTTGATTCTATTGCAAATGGCGTATGGCGAATTGAAAAGACGGCCGGCGGCGGGCCGCATCGGGATGCCGGGCTGCCGTGATGCCGAGAGGAGCCCGCAAGAGGTGCTCCCGGCATTTCATGTCCCCTGTCCCCTGTCCATCATCCCCCGAAATTCCGCGATGCAGGTGGGGTGCCTTCGGCGACGGTTGTGCCACGTCCAAAGAAAAGAAGTTATGGATTAAGAGGGAGGGCCATTCCCTCCCCCTCCGCTGGCAAAGCCAGACGGAGGGACCCCCACCCTTGGACGCCTTTTTCGCCTTCGGCTCAAAGACCCCCAATCCCTTATCAGATGAAAGAGCATTGGAGCCAAACCACGTGTTCATCAACATTTGGGGGCTCCGTTCCGGTTTCATCGCGGGATTGGGGCATCTCCCTCGCGCTTGGCAAAGGGAGGCGGGTCCTGTACCATCTGTTTCGGAGGCGCCCATGGCCGACCGAATCCTGGAAGGCTCCCTCCGCGCCATCAGCGCGCCGGACCTCCTGACCTTCATCAACATGATCAAGAAGACCGGCATTCTCTCGCTGCGGCAGGGGGAGAGGACCCGCCGGGTCTACTGGGAGCACGGAGAGATGATCTTCGCCAGCTCCTCCGACCCCGATGAGTCCCTCGGCAGCTTCCTCGTCCGGCACGGCAAGATCACGCAGGAACAGAACATGAAGTCGGGCCTCCTGGTGGAGCCCGGCAAGCGCCAAGGAAAGGTGCTCGTCCAGATGGGGGTCCTCACGCCCAAAGAGCTTTGGTGGGCCGTGAAAAACCAGGTCCTGGAGATCATCTACTCCACCTTCGCGCTGCGGGACGGCTATTTTACCTTCGAGGAATCGGAGGAGCCCCACGAGGAGAAAATCAAGCTCTCCACCTCCACGACCAACATCATCATGGAGGGGATCCGCCGCCTGGATGAGTGGCCCATGATCAAGGAGCTCATCCCCAACGACCGGCTTATCCCCGAGCTTGCGCCCGTGGAGCAGCAGGACAAGGGGGTCCGCTTCCTCGAGGGCGAGAAGGCGGTCCTCGCCCTCATCGACGGCCGGCGGACGGTCCGCGAGATCATTCACCGCTCCTCCCTGGACGAGTTCGAGACCCTGAGGGTCATCGTCTCCCTGGTCAGGGCACGTTACGCCGTGCTTCCCGAGGCGCCCCAACCGCCCCACGGAGAGGAGGTGGAGGACGCGCTCGCTATCCGGGAGCTGATCTTCTCTTACAACCAGATCTTCTCAAGGATCCTGTCCAGCCTGGCCGGCTACCTGTCCCGAGAGGACCTGGAGGCTCTCGCCCAGAGCTGTCTGGATACCGCCAACAGCAGCATCCTCGAAGGGCTTCGGTTCGAAGCCTCGGGGCAGCTGGATCCCAAGGTGCTTACCGCCAACGTGGCCGACCACCACGTGGACCGGCGGTTGGCAGATTTGGACGGAGGGCTCTCGACGGTCCTCTCATTCCTGCTCTTCGAAGCGAGCAAGCACCTCTCGCCCGAGGAGAAGAGCGCCATCTACCGGATGGTGGAGGAGCGGGTTTCGCCGGCCGCGTCGTGATCTCCTCCTCGCCCTTCGGGGCGAACCCGGGCCCCTCGCGCTCCCGCCGTCACGCGTCCGGGATCTCCTCCATTCCTCGCGGCTCGGATGCGGGAGCGGCGGCCACCGAAGGCTCCTCGTCTTTCCCCGCAGGTACCGGTGCGGCCGCGACGGGTAGCGGTTCCAGAAAGGCTCGCATGTAGGACACCTGGGCGCGCGCCTCGCCCACCCTGAGGTAGGCCGCGAAGAGGAATCCCCCCTGAAGCAGGGCCGCCGTGGCCAACCAACGTCCCGTCGTGGCGTACCCCTGGCTCAGAGTGAAGACGGAGAGGAGCATGGCCCCGGCGCGCGCCAGGTTGAAGAGCCAAGTCATGAGATTCACCGGGACGAACCGCCGGAAGGTGAAGGCCACGCTCCGCATGAAGCAGCGCGCCACCCCCTCGCCGCCTCCGGTCAGGACCCACCGAGCCTGCGAGAAACCGAGCGAATTCCTGAACAGGTTCACCACGATCAGCGCGGACCCGAGCGTGATCCAGAAGAGGTGCCACGGTCCGGCGGGGTCCATGGTGTCGCGGACGCCGTGCCACGCCGCGGCGAAGATGGCTCCGACGCCGAGGCCCACGGCGGTCCAGAGAAGGAGGTTGAGGAGCAGCAGCGCAGTGAAGGGCAGGGCGTTGGCCACCGACCCGCGCCAAAAGACCCGCCAGCTCCCTCCTCCTTCCACCGCCTGCCCGTAGACCCCGGCCATGAGCACCAGGCCAACGGCAACCGCAAGGAGAACCATGTACGGCAGCTCCGCAGTGGCCGCCGACCAGAAGGCCGGCTGATGCAAACCGGTTTCGAACAGCAGGTCAATCCCGCTCCCTTGCAGCAGAGCCCTGGAGGCGGGCGCCCCGTCGAACAGAGTGTGGAATCCGCTCCGGACGGGGTTGAGAAAAAGGGTGGCCAGGAGGAATCCCGAGCCCCAGATCAGGAGGGCACCCAGCAGTTTCCCCTTACCGCGGAAGAGACCGTTGCCGACGGCTCGCGCCCATTCCATGGGTGATCTCCTCAGAGAATGTTGAACAGCATGGCCACGAGGGACTGGTAGAGGACCCGGAATCGCGTGGTCATGCAGCGAGCCACCGCGCCATCACCTTCGTCCACCCAGCCATTGTTGAGCCGATTCAGATCCAGCGGGACGAGGTCCTTCGGATCGGCCACGACGCGGACCACCTTGGGCCCCGAGAAGGTCCAGGTGGTGTACCTGCCTTCGCCGTTCCAGCGCTCCGTGCGCGTGGTGCCATCGGAAAACTCGATGGCTACCTCCACCGGCAACACCAGGCTGCCGCGGCGCTCCACCACCACCGTCGAGTCGTAGCTCTCTTTGAATGGGGCCTTGGGGGGCCCTTTGCGTTCCTGCTTCTTGTCCTTTCCCTTGCTGTAGAGCACCGGCGCGGAGCCGGCGAGGTCGTAGCCTTCGGGCGGGGATTGCGGCACGTTGCGCACCAAGGCCACCCGGAAGTCCACCGTTCCCGTGCCGTAGAGCATGGGGTCAAGCACGGGCGCGAGGTCCTGGCCGGCGGCCTGGGAGACGATGCGGACGAAGTCGCGCGTGTCCGGATGGGTGAACTTGACCTGCATGAAAAAGGCGCGCATGACCTCGTCCATCTTCTTCCGTCCAAGCTGGTTTTCCAGGGTCTTGAGGACCAGGGCCGACTTGTCGTAGGTGATGGCGTCGTAGGATCGGCTGGAGAAATACTTCCAGGCATCCAGCACGATGGGGTCCATGTCCGGCAGGGAGAGGTACGCCATGCGCTCCTGCGCCTCCTCGCCGAGGTTCCACCCCCAGAGGTCGTCCACGAAGGATTTTTCGGAGCCGTACCACTTGTCCATGATCCGCGCTTCGTAATAGGAGTTGATGCCCTCGTCGAGCCAGGCGCGCTCAAACTCGTTGTCGGCCTCCATGCCGTACCAGTACTGGTGGCCGAACTCGTGGACCACGGTCACCTCGGGTATGAGGATGCGCTTCCCCAGGAAGGGACTGGCACCGGCCGTGATGAAGGTGGGGTACTCCATGCCCCCGGCGCCCATGCCGTTCATCGGCGGGTCGACGACGGTGATCTCCGGGTAGGGGTACTTCCAGATCCACTCGGCGTAGTCTTTCAAGTCCTCCTTCACGGCGGCGAAGTAGCGGGGAATGCTCGCCCGGTTGCCCGGTTGCATGAGGACCCGGATCTGGACGCCCATGTAAGTTTCGGTTCGGTCCACGAAATCGGGTTGGGCCGCCCAGGCGAAGTCGTGCACGTCTTCGGCGTGGAAGGAGAGCGTCTTCTCCGCTCCGTGGCGCACCTCCTGCCAAAGGACGCCCGTGGCCCCTACGACGTAGTCGGCGGGCACGGTGATGGAGACGTCATAGACGCCGAAGTCCGAGAAGAACTCCGTGTTCGCGTGGTACTCGTGGCAGTTCCATCCCTTCGCGCCCTGAAAGACGCCCAGCTTGGGAAACCACTGGCCGGCCATGTTGAAGGTGCCCGCGAAGCCTGCGCGCGCGAAGACGCGCGGGAGCTGGTCCTCGAAGGCGACCTCGAAGACGGCCTCGCCGCCGGGAGGGACGGGCGCGGGCAGGACCACGCGCATGACCGTGTGATCCTCCCGGGGAAAGAGCTGCACCAGAGGGATCCGGGCACCGTCCGCCCCCACCAGGGCGATGGTTCGCACCTGGCAATACCCCCAATGCTCCTTGTCGAAGGCGTCGCCCCGGAGCTGGCCGCTGGATTCGGTCATGAAGACCGTGTGGTCGTTGGCGAAGGCGTTCAGATAGAGGTGGAACCAGGCGTCGGTGGCGGGCGTGTCGGTGATGTTGCGCCAACGGATCCGCTCCTCGCCCCGAAGCGTGTGCTTGCCTGCATCCAGCGTCACCTGGATGGCATAGTTGGCGTTGCGCGGCGACATGGGGGTGGAGAAGAGGACCGGCGGGCTTTGGGCCGCCACCGCGGCGGCCAGGAGGATGGAGAGAAGCGCCAAGCACGTCCTTTTCAAGGGTTGAACCTCCCTTCCCCCGCGCATCGGGGGCCAAGACTGGTCCTCTTTCCGCCGTTCTCGGATAGGATCGTCACGGGACTTCCGCCTGCATTCGTCCTGCACCGACTGATGGGTACGAGCGCAGAGGCTCCAAGTTTCTGCCCCTCCTCCGGAGGCAGGGAATGGCTTCGGAGAGGACCACGGCGGGCACGTCGAAGCGCACGCGGTAGGCCAGCACCTCCACCCCCGCCTTCGCCGCAGCCGCCAGGGCGCGGGCGTAGGCGGGGTCCTTCTCGTGGGCGGCCCTGAAGAAGGAGCCGTCCTCACGGTTGACAACGAAGAGCATGACGGCGCGGCCTCCCTCTTGGACGACGCGGCGCAGTTCGCGCAGGTGCTTGAGGCCCCGCTCCGTGACCGCGTCGGGAAAGCCGACGCCCCCGTCGGGCGTGGGCCAGGTCGTATTTTTCACCTCCACGTAGCAGGGCGGCAGGCCGGGGCCTTCCAGCAGGAAGTCCACCCGGCTGTTCCTGCCGTAGGGGACCTCGGCGCGGACGGTTTCGTAGCCTTCCAGTTCGGGGACCAGCCTTAGCCGAAGGGCATCGTGGACGATCCGGTTGGTCCGGTGCGTGTTGATCCCCACCCACCCTCCCGGCAACCGGATCCACTCGGCGGTGAAGGCGAGCCGCCTGGAGGGATTGGAGGCCCTGGTCAGCAGGACGGGAGCGCCCTCCGCCGTGCAGCCCTCCATGCTTCCCGAATTGGGACAGTGCGCCGTAAGGAGCGAGCCGTCCGCCAGGCGAACGTCCATCAAGAAGCGCTTGTAGCGCCTGACGAAGGTGGCCGCGATTAAGGGTTCCGTTACGACCATGAGGACTCCCGCCGACAGCATAACCGGAGATGGGCCGCCGCGGAAGCGGAATGCACCTACTCTCCGTGAGGGAGGGGGGAGAAGATGGAGCTGGGGGGAGGAGGAATGAAAGAGCGCCAGCCCGCGGGAGGCCACTCGTTGCTCGGCACTCGCCGCTCGTTGCCCATCCTGCCTCCGGCCATCGTCCACAAGCTATGGACCTTCAGCCATCGCCCGCCTTCCGCTTTACGTCTTTTCACTTCCGCCTCCTTGGTGTCTTGGTGCCTTGCTGGTGCAATTTTTTTTCGAATTGCGCTTTCCGAATTCCGAATTTCGACTTATCCTAACTCCCATGCCGAAGGAGTGGGCTGGACGGCCCGTCTACACGGTCTCCGAAATCGTCAGGTTGCTGGCCTCCGAGCTGGAGCACGCCTTCCCCGACCTCTGGGTGAACGGGGAGGTCACGAGCTTCAAACGGGCCGCCTCGGGCCACTGCTACTTCACGCTGAAGGACGAGTCGGCCTCCCTCAAGGCCGTCCTCTTCCGCACCCACGCCCTCCGCGTACCCTTCTCGATGGAGAACGGCCTGAAAGTCCTGGCTCGTGGGCGGCTCTCCCTCTACGAGGGCTCGGGCGATCTTCAGCTCTACGTGACGGCCGTGGAGCCCTCGGGGCTGGGCGCGCTCCAGATGGCCTTCGAACAGGCCAAGCGGAGGCTGATGGCGGAGGGCCTCACGGACCCTGCGCGCAAGCGGCCCCTGCCTCCCTTTCCCGGCCGCGTGGGTGTGGTCACGTCGCTGGAGGGGGCAGCCCTCCGGGATTTCCTGTCGGTGCTCCGCAGGAGGAGGGCGGCCTTCGAGGTGGTGGTGGCCCCCGCCTTGGTTCAGGGCGCGGGGGCGCCCCAGAGCCTGAGGAGGGCCCTCGCCAGAGTGGCCCGCCGGCCCGGCATCGAGGTCGTGGTCCTCACCAGGGGAGGCGGCTCCATGGAGGACCTCTGGGCCTTCAACGACGAGGGGCTGGCGAGGGACGTGGCGGCCTGCGCGGTTCCAGTCATCTCGGCCGTCGGGCACGAGGTGGACACGGTGCTCACCGACCTCACCGCGGACCTTCGAGCTCCGACGCCCTCCGTGGCGGCCGAGCTGTTGACCTCCATGAGGGACTCCGCGCTCCAGCGCGCGGGGGCGGCCGAACGAAGGCTCTTCGACCTCTCCTTCGCCCGCCTGGCCGCCTCCAGGCAAGCCCTTGCCGCCAACCGTCCCGACCGCCTCCGAGCTTCCCTCGTGAAGGCCCTGGAGCGGGCGCAGGAGCGCAGCGACAGGGCGGTGGAAGCGGCGGCGCGGGCGATCTCGGCCAGGCTGGCCGAGCAGGCGCATAGACTGGAGCTCTGCCGGCGGACGCTATCGCCCGAAACCATCCGGCGGACGCTGTCGGCCTTTGTCATCGAGCACGGGGAGGCGCAGCGAAGGATGAGGTCCGCCGCGAAGGGCGCCCTGGAACGGCGGCGGGAGCGGTTCGCGGGTCTGGCGCGCACGCTGCATTCGCTGAGCCCCCTCCACACGCTCGGCCGCGGTTACGCCGCCGCCTTCCTGCAGGGGGGCCGGTCCCTCACGAGTAGCGCACAGGCCCCCCCGGGCACCCTGGTGTCCCTGGCGCTCCGCGAGGGCGGACTGGACTGCGCCGTGCTCTCCCAACGCGCCTCGGCCCTGCCCGAAGTGCTGAGGAGCCCATCGAGGCCGGTCCTTGACTCCCCGGCGGGAGCGGCCGTAAAATCAAGGTTTGAGGAGAAACCCGATGAGTGATAAAAAGACCGACAAACCCCAAAACTTCGAGCTCAAAATCCAGGTGGACGAAAAGGTGGCCGAGGGCACCTACGTGAACTTTCTCTCGGTCTTTCATAACCAGGCTGAGTTCGTCATGGACTTCGGCCGCATGATCCCGGGCAAACCGGAGGTGAAGGTTCTCTCCCGTCTCATGACCAATCCCATCGCCCTCAAGCAGATCGTCAGGACGCTGGCGGAGAATCTGGAACGGTACGAAAAGGCCTTCGGCCCCATCCCCGTGGAGCCGCCCATGGCGGTCCCGAAGGGGCTCATTCAGTGAAGCTCGGGTGGTTCGGCGCCCTGATGATCCTGCTCGTGGGCGCGGTCATCGGCACCCTTCTGGGTCAGGTGGTGGGGATGCTGCTTCCAGGGGGAGCGGCGCACGAGCTCTTCTTCAAGGGCGTCTCCATCGGCCTGAAGGAGCCGCTCCACCTGGATCTCTCGGTGCTGCAGGTGATCTTCGGCATCACCCTCTCGGTGAACCCCCTGACGCTGGTGGGGTTGCTGCTGGCCATCTACCTCGTCGTGAAATTCTGGAAGTGAGCCTTTTCGTGACCGATCCCTCCGACGCTTTCCCCGCATCATTCCCAGGCGAGCTTGCGCGGAGCGTCGTGGGGGGGCCGGAAGCGGGGGATCCGCCAAGGATGCGCGCATGGTGATGGACGTGGTTCTCGCCTCTCGAAGCCCCCGCCGGACGGGCCTTTTGGACTCGCTCGGCCTGCCCCATCGGGCCGTGCCCTCCGGCATTTCCGAGGCGCCCCTGCCGGGAGAGGGCGCCGAGGCGCAGGTGGTCCGCCTCGCCCGCCGTAAGGCGGAACACGTGGCCTCTCTGGAACCGAGGGCGGACCTGGTGATCGGCGCCGACACGCTCGTCGTCCTCGATGGGAGCGCCATGGGGCAGCCCGGCGATGAGGCGGAGGCGGCCGGAATGCTGCGGAGGCTCTCCGGCCGGACCCACACGGTCCTCACGGCCATCTGCCTGCTGCGCGGGGGCGAGCGGGCCGAAGGGTTGAGCAGCACCGATGTGACCTTTCATCGCTTGTCGGAAGCGGAAATCGCCTGGTACGTGGAAACCGGGGAGCCCATGGATAAGGCGGGGGCCTACGCGGCCCAGGGGGTCGGCGCGGTCTTCCTCCGGCGGATCGAGGGCTCCTTCCACAACGTCGTGGGATTTCCTCTCGATCTGTTTTACCGGTTGCTGCCCCAGATTCGGATCAGCCTGCGGGATCTTCTCTGAGCCGTCCCGACTCACGATCCTTGAACCGCTTGGCGCACGGCCTCCACGAGCCGGTCGAAGGCGAAGGGCTTCCCGAACACCTTCACCACTCCTAGCTCCTTCAGCTGGCGGTCATCCGGCAGGTCGAAGGCCGCGGTGACCATGATCGACGGAACGGGCGGGCGGACGGCGGCGAGGCGGCGAAGCATGGCCAAGCCGTCCATGCGGGGCATCATGGTGTCCGTGATGATGCAGTCAGGAGCTTCGCTCAGGACCAAGGCGAGACCTTGGCTTCCGTCCTCCGCCTCCCGCACCTCGAAGCCCTCGTTTTCTAGGAGAGCGCGGAACATCCGCCGCAGGTGGGCGTCATCCTCTACGATCAGGACTCGTTTCACGGCCTCACCGGGACGAAGCACTCCAGCCTCCAGAGGCCGCTTCGCCAGACCAGTTCCAGGCTCCCTCCGAAGGGTTTGAGCAGCGCCTCCAGGTAGGGAAGGCCCGGATCCAGCCAGGCTTCCATGGGTCTTGCGGAGGGCCAGTACACTTTGCGGAAGAGGCGCTCCTCGTCCAGCAGGTCCGCGTCGCCCTCTAGGCTGTAGCGGCTTACGATGAGCCCCGGCACCTCTTCCAGCTCCCACCGCGGAACGGCTTTGGAGGCGGCCTGGAGCGTGACCGCCGCGCCGATGAGCCCCGCGGCGAGAGGTTCCTGGGGCACGCTCAGGAGGGCCTTACCCAGGCGCTCGTCAGGAGGATCCACGGGGAGCCTCTCCTCCTCAAGCCGCTCCCGAATCCCCCGCCCCAGCGCGCTGGCCGGCCAAGGCTCCACGGGGTCGGCCTCCCGTCCTTCGAGAAGTTCCCGCGTGCGCCAGTACCAGCCGAGCATGCGCTCGAGGGTCCGGACGCTGTGGGTCAAAACCTCCAGAGCGTCGGCCGACCGGGGATCGCCGCCGACAGCCATTTTGAGCAGGTAGTGGGCCCCCTGAAGGTTGGTTAGGGGCGTGGCCAGGTCGTGCTCGAAGAAAAGGCGCTCGTCTTCCGGCTTCACGCGTGCCCCCTGAACAGGCTAGGATCGATATCGAGTTTCTTGAGCTGCTCGTAGACGCTCTTCCTGCTCAACCCCGCGTCCTCGGCCACTTGGCGGATGTTGCCCCGCCGGCGCTCCAGGGCTTGGAGAAAGTAGGAGCGAAGGAATTCAGCGTGCGCGGTGGAGAGATCCGTGGGCCCGTCGGTCTTGGGCTGGGGGCCCTTCGGCCCCAGGTGGACGACGTCCTCCGGCGTGATCACATCCGCCCTGCACAGCACGAGGGCCCGGCGGATGGTGTTCTCCAGCTCGCGCACGTTTCCCGGCCAGTCGTGCTGCACGAGCCGGTGCTGGGCCTCCGGGGAGATACTTTTGACCGACGGGTTGATGGCCGGTGCGTGGCTGCGGATGAAGTGGTCGATCAGAAGCGGGATGTCCTCCTTCCTCTCCCGGAGCGGGGGGATCTGAATGGTGACCACGCTCAGGCGGTAGTAGAGATCCTCCCTGAAGCGGCCCCCGGCCACCTCCTGGTCGAGCTTGCGGTTCGTGGCTACGAGGATGCGCACGTCGAAGGCCGCCGCCTGGTTGCTGCCCAGCCGGCGGATCTGGCCGTCCTGCAGGGCCCTGAGAAGCTTCATCTGGATGGTGAGGGGGGCATCCGCGATCTCATCCAGGAAGAGCGTTCCGCCGTGGGCCTCCTCGAATAGCCCCTTTCGGGAGCTCGTCGCCCCCGTGAAGGCCCCCTTCTGGTATCCGAAGAGCTCGCTCTCGAGCAGGGTCTCCGGCACCGCGGCGCAGTTGATGGGGACGAAGGGGCGGGAGCTCCGCGGGCTGAGGTTGTGGATGGCCCTCGCCACCAGCTCCTTGCCCGTGCCGCTCTCCCCGAGCATGACGACCGGCACGTCCCTGCGCGCGACCAGGCCCACCATCTGGAGGACTCGCTGCATCTGGGGGCTCTCTCCGATCAGATCCGGCGGGCGGACGCTGCGGGCGAGCCTCTCCTTCAGGACTCTCACCTCCTGCCGAAGGGCGAACTGCTCCAGCGCCCTGGTCACTTTGACGTTCAGCTCGTCGGGGATGACCGGTTTGTTGATGTAATCGAAGGCTCCGGCCCTCATGGCCTGCACCGCCGTCTCGATGGAGGCGAAGGCCGTGATAATCATGACGACGATCTCGGGATTCCGGCGTTTGATTTCTTTGGTTAGCTCGACACCATTGGTGTTGGGCATCATGAGATCGGTCAGGACGAGGTGGACCGGCTCGCGCTCAAGGATCTCCAGCGTCTCCTTGGCGCTGTGCGCCAAGCGGAGCTGATAGCCCCTGTGCTCCAGAAATTTGGAGAGAAGCCGCAAAGCATCTGGATCGTCATCGGTCAGGATGAGCGTTGGTCTCTCCAGCATGGTCTCCCCTATGCTCTGATCGATTGTAGACCGATGGCACGCCGATGCACAAGGTTGGGGCCCCGCCCAAATTCCGCGATCGAATGGTCCTTCCTTCGGCGGCGCAGGTGGCACATGGGGGAAGGGCTTTGTCTCCTGAACGGGGAGGAGGCTTTTCTTTCGCGTTCCGCTGGCGGAGCCAGACGGAACGCTCGATTTGCCTTTCGGGTCTTTCGCGTTCCGCTGGCGGAGCCA
>Ga0207433_10001214_pt1 | contig 56289 bp, 39 predicted proteins | sample YelNatPaOPGAMG01_FD_187559 | JGI IMG/M metagenome (GOLD analysis project Ga0207433, IMG submission 187559) | Hot spring thermophilic microbial communities from Obsidian Pool, Yellowstone National Park, USA - OP-RAMG-01 (SPAdes) (version 3) | ecosystem: Environmental > Aquatic > Thermal springs...
CCATGCATGAATATTTAACGACAAATCACCAGAGGATAAAAGGATTTATAGAGTCCTTAGGGCTTAAGGAATCGCTGGGCAATGTGGAGAATCTGGAGGCTGTCTACTGGGAAAAGGTGACCGGGCAGAATCCCCTTGATGTGAGTAAAGCAGGTGGGGTATTGGGGAAAGAAGACGAATTATCTGGCGTTGCCAGAGCATCTGAAGAAGCCCAAAGGTTCTTAAAGGTAGGAGAAAGCCGGTATCATGCCCTCGCGTTTATTAGCCGGATGACCAATCTGGCTAAGGCCCTAAGATATGTACCGGGAATAAAATACATTCTTTTATTTTCCTCTGGCATTCCATATTCGCTTATTTACGGGATTCAGGCGCCCTGGGGTATAAGAAATTATGAAGCCTGGGGAGAGAGGCTGATTCAGGAGAAGCTGGTGGAGATGTGCCGGGAGCTGGCCGCTTCAAACACGGTGATTTATGCCTTTGATACTGAGGATAGCCTCACCAGGATTACGCAAGATACAAGGATGACAGGCGCTTTTACCTTACAGCAGCTGGCTTCATCAACCGGGGGTAAATATTTTGGCAATATAAAAAATTATGATGAAGCCCTGGAGCAGGTGCAGCAGCTTACGGGATGTTATTATGTTCTGGGGTATTATGTGGATGAGAAATGGGATGGTAAATATCATGAGATAAAGGTGGAGGTGAAGCGGCCCGGGGTGAAGGTTTATGCCCAGCGGGGATATTTTAATCCGAAGCCTTTTAAGGAATGGAGCGATCTGGAGAGGATGCTTCATCTGGTTGATTTAGCCTTAAGCGAGCAACCATTATTTCAGACATCCCTTCCTTTGCGTTGTGGTGGGTTTAGTTATACGGAGCGGGGCCAAGGAAACATTATTTTATGGGCTGATTTAGTTAAAGGTGAGCTTGGGGGATTGGGTGAGGGTGAGGTGGAGTTAGTTTTTCTTGTTTTTGATGGTGAGGGAAACATAGTGAAGATGGGTCGCTGGGCTGGGGCTTTAGCCAGGCTTCCTGAGGCGGCGATTTATTTTTCTTCGCCTTTATCTGTTCCGGCTGGTGATTATCGGTGTCGGGTTGTTTTGAGGAGCCTGGAGACGGGGCGAGGGGCGGTGGGGTCAGTGGAGATGAAAATTGGTGAGGTGAAGGAGGGCGGGATAAGTCTGGGTCAACCCTTTTTGCTTATGAGAAGTGAGGGGCAAAGATATGAGAATTTTCCTTCTTTTCTTTTTCCCTTTGATTTGGGGGGATTTGTGCCGCTGACAGAGGTGAAGCGAGGGGAGAGGGAGTTATACGCTCTTGTTATGTGCAGTTATTCTGGAGTGAAAGAGCCGGAATTAAGGCTTTACGGGGAGCTTCTTTTCCTGGAGGGCGAAAAGAGAAGAAGCCTTCCTTTAAGATTCAGTCTTCTTCAGAAGGCGAGAACAGAGGCAAGGGAGATTTATCTGGTTAAGGTGGAGACAGAGCCTCTTGAACCCGGTCTTTATTCTCTTTATTTTCAGGGTGAAGAAGTAAAATCTGGCTCTCGTTCTTTGAGCCAGGCTGTCTTTCGAGTGATTAATTAGAACCCAATGGTAATCAACAATAAATTCAAGAATTTATATTGGAACGATGTGGGGTGCTGTCGCCAAAAATAGTTCACAAGGAAGAAAGCCCTGTGTCAATCACCTCCTTTTTTATCTAATATCGTCCCTACTTATATCTTCGTTTCTTTAGATGCATATATGCGCTGTTCTTTTCAAGTTAAATCTCTGGGAGACGGAAGATGTGCTGAAGTTGCGGAGAGATGATTTGCTCAGAGATATCAGCTTAAGGCTGCATCTGAATTTACACAAGATGCTTAACACCACCTTAATGCCATGTTTTAAAAGCAAGATTATTTTTTTATAAATTTTAATTCATATTTCCTGACATGAGGGAAAGGGTCTTTGCAGTCTAAATAGATATTTCCCTGATTGTCGGCAGTAATTATCCTGATCCAGTCAAGTCCGATTGAATCTGCGGTCAAACTCTTTAGCCAATTACCTTCCTTATCAAAAAAATCAAAATAAAAAATGCCTTTTTTAGCTGCCCGGTCTATGTGTCTGATAACATTGACGATTGTACCATCAGGCAAGCAGAATAAAGCTGTCGGAGCCGTTTCGGCTTTGAATATCCCATATGGATCCCGATAAGGCGCTTTATAAAATGTAGCTTTTTCGAAAAACGCGCTAAAAGTTCTCCCTCTAAAGAAAATTTTTTTATCTCATATGGATAAGTATGGCTATAGTATAAATTTCCATCCATATCCATGCATAGTTCGCCGGCCTCGCCTGCCTGAGCTGAAAGATAGGTCCATTCATTACTTTCGCCAAATTTTCGCTCAAGTTTCTCATTTACGACATTATATCTATAGATTAGGAAGTTTTCTTCATGAAAGAAGAAAATTAAAAAGAGGTAATCATTTTTGACTGACAGATTTGCTGGCATTGATTCAGTTCTGATGGTTTTTATTACTTTGCCTTGTGGGTCGAAAACAGTGATTCTGAAGAGGTTAGTGTCAGCCACGTATAAATTCATTTTATCATCTAAGGCTATAGATTTAGGCCGTAGGAATTGGCCAGGACCCTCTCCTTTTCCGTTCCCATATGAGGTAATAAAAAGGCCTTTGGGGCTAAATTTTTGAATTCGATAATTAGCGCTATCAAGAACATAAATGAAGCCTTCTTTATCTACTTCAATATCAGAGATTATTCCAAAAATATAATTTTCCTCGTCTAATTTATCTGAGCCAATGCGAAGAACCTCCTGGAAGGAAACAGACACACTTTTCGACCAGACCTCATGGTTGGATTTTTTGAGAGGAACGGTTTCAAGGCTAAAACTTATCTGAATAAAGAAAAAGAGGCATATTAAGAATATAGGTACCAATCTGCTTATCTTAGGCATTAATCTTCTTCTTCGTATTTCTTTATCCTTACCTTATTAAATTTAGGGGCGTTGTCCTCTCGACGCTTAATTTTTAGTATATTTGTTTTTTACAGAGTATGCAATAACCGTTTGGCGCCCACGCGTCACAGTAGTTGCTATAACAATCAACAGCCACAGATTTCCACCCTGAGGGGCATGTGTCATTAGGTGGGCATCCTCCTTCTGAGAATACTGGTGGCGGAGATGTCATCTTTATAGCCATAAAAATTAGAGGAATAAGAAAAAGCATTAGCAAGAGCCTTTGCGTTCTGTGCTTTTGTCTTTTCATTGTTATCACCTCCTTTAAAAGTCAGTTTTTACCCTATAAAATTAGAAGACAACGCCCCAAGTTCCTGATTTAAGGCCATTTTCGTTTGTAAAATTTATTTTCATTTATATACAGAGACAATCTGCTCATAAATTCACCGTATTTTGATATTTCTGCTGTTGGCCTTTGGATATCAATTATTTTGTTGTTATGGTCGATTAAAATTCGCCACGGAGAGGAATTTAATCCAAGATGCTTTCTAATCTTATCTTTATTATCAATTAAAATTAAGAAGGAAATATCTTTCTTTTTGATGAATGACATTATTTCCTTCGTAGAGGAATTGTAAGCAATTCCGATTAGGAAAATTTCTTCAGGAGAAAAAATGTTTTGAATTTTTTTCCAAAGAATTAATTCTTGCCAACACCGAGGACAATCTTGCGGATTAAATAAAATTATAATTTTAAGTTGAGAGTTGATATCTCGTATAAACCAGGTCTGGCCTGATAAATCTTTTAAAGATATATCACTTATATCTTGTCCTATGAGCTTTTTATCTACATCTTTATCTACATCTATGAAAATCGAATAATTTTTTGAATGAGAATGTTCCAATTTTCGTTTTATCAATATCGACGTAATGGTACCCGATATCAGAAAAATTATAAGAAAGATTCGTCCTAACTTTAACAAAGATGGCATTTTTTAAAGCTATGAATTTTATAGCAAAATCCGTGCCAACTAATGGTTTTTATTAAAATTGTTGAAAAGCAATAATTTACAAAATGGGCGGCGACTCAAGCGAGGAGGGTCTTTTTCCTATTTTGGGATCCAAAATACTCTATATAAATAAAATAAATTCTGAAATTTGTTTAACTCAAAAGGAAAATGTCAGGGGCAAAAATGGGGGATAGAGTCGCCAAAATAGGAGAATATAAATTAAATTTTCAGCATATGAAGATGAAGGAATTTCATCAGCTTTTTATAATCTTTTTCACCCCCATTAAGATTAAATAAAGTTAAAAGCTTCTTATAGGAGCCAGCGGTTTGCTGTAATCCGAGGCGAATGACCTCTTTAGCCTCGCTTCTTTTCAGGTCTCTTTTAATAAAAGGCCGGTAGACCACATCCCAGAAGCTTTTGCCTTTAACCGTAATCTCCCGAAATAATCTGCTGGCCACCTCTTCTTCTTCTTCTTCTTCTAACCTTAGCCTGATATCTTCAGGTCTTATTTCTTCTTTTTCAGAGAGGATAAAAGCCCGCTTGAGGATATTCTCTAGCTCCCGGATATTTCCGGGAAAGTCATAATCAAGCAGTTTAGCCAGGGCTTCTTGATTAATTTTCTCAGAGTTTGCATATTTTTTGCCAGGTTTTCCTTATTTTCTCTGTTATCTTTTTTTGGCTTTAACAATTAGGTCAACCAGCTTGAGGTACTGGTCGCGGGAGACTGTTTCTTTCGTTTTCTGATTGTTAACCTTATGAGCAATCACCAGATCGAGCTCCGGAATAACGGTTATGAACTGACCGAGGGCGCCGATGGCTGTATAAGCTCCTTTATAAGGCCCTCTGGCCCCAGGGCCGTCAAAAACCCACCAGAGATAGCCATAGCCGAGCGGACCTTTGCGCAGGAATTCAGGATTCATTTCATGAACCCGGGTTATAGCCCTGGTAGATTTCTTCACCCAGTCTCTCGGGATAAGCTGCTGGCCCTTCCAGTTTCCTTCCCTGAGCATTAAATAGCCAAGCCGGGCCATATCCCGGGTAGATAGCCACATGTGATAGGCAGGATGGATGGACTTGTTCAGGTCGCCTGATTTTCGCTGCATCTCTCGCTTGAAATCTTCCATTTCCAGGGGTATGGCCAGGTCCTTTTCTAGAGCGTCATAAATATTGAGGCCTGTTTCCTGCTCAAAAATAGTGCCGAGGGCATTAAAATCCCAGTTGCTATAAAGAAAATATGTCCCTGGCTTTTTTGAGCCGCGGGGCGGTGCGTAAGCTAAATGGTCGCCGCTATTAGAAGCAGGATGATAGACACCGGACCGGGCCGAAAGGAGGTGTTCAATGGTGGCTTCAAGTTCCTGGGGAAGCAGGCCGCCGTGATCAGTTAGGTTCAATTCAGCCAGGGTTTTATTGAGGCGAATCTGGCCGCTGGCGACATATTTGCCAAAGAGCATGGAGAGAACGCTCTTGCGTACTGAAGCTAAATAGCTCAACTCTGAAGTTTCGCCGTAATCAAAGAGGATTCGGCCCTTATGGACAACAACCAGAGAGGTCGTGGCCAGGGTTCTGACATAATCTAAAGCCTGCTGTATCCCCTGAGAAGAAAAGCCAGCAGCCTCAGGCGAAGAGTAGCGGTCCCAGGTTTTTCCGGGATAGACGAACTGTCTGGCTTCTGGAGCAAAAGAGGCGGGCTGATTCTGGCAGGCTGATAAAAGTAAAAACAGAGCCAGGGCGAAAGAAAGTCCAGAAAGCCAGCCGTCCTGGCGGCCTTTCAACCTCGACTTGGCCCCGAAGAAAAAGAAGTTTTTCTTTGGCCGCGAAGAAGAGAAAAATTTAATTAAACTGTTCATGCTCTTTCCTCCCCATAATTAATCCCGGACGATTGAAGCCAGACGGACGAAAAAGAGCTTCCTCACCACAAACATTTTCCGGGCCTCTTGTTAACAATTAAAAACCAGCCTGAATTTAAATAACAACTTAAGGAGAACGTGTCAGCATTTATTTCATTATTTGTTTGAAAAATCTTTGTGTCACTGTTTCTTTCTGTCAACCTTTATGGACAAAGATAGTTGTATCACGTTCTAAAAAAAATGTATGTGTCACCAATTTTTCATGTGCTTTATAACGAAAAATGTTTGTGTCACCAATTATTTTGTCACCAATTATTTGGCGTCGGCCCAGGTGCGGCCCCAGCCCAGATGGACCTTAAGGGGAACACGCAGGGGATAAACCTTTTCCATTTTTTCCCTGACTAATGCCTCCACCTCTTCTCTTTCTTTCTCCGGTACTTCAAAGACAAGTTCATCATGGACCTGAAGAATCATCTTGGTCTGGAGATGGCGATTTTTCAGTTCCCGAAAGATGTCAATCATGGCCTTTTTCATAATATCAGCTGCTGACCCCTGAATCGGCGCATTGAGAGCAATCCGGCGACCAGCCTGCTGGGTGACCCTGTCTTTCTGTTTAAGTTCAGGTACCTGCCGGATGCGACCGAAGATGGTCGTCGTATAACCCCGCTCAGCGGCTTCCGCCACGGTTTTTTCCAGAAATTCAGCCACTCTGGGGTGCTGGCTGAAATAACGGTCAATGAAGGACTGGGCTTCACCCGTAGATGTTCCCAGTTCCTTGGCCAGGGAAAAGGCTGAGGTACCATAGATAATACTGAAATTGATGATTTTAGCCCTTCGCCTCATTTCCTCAGGAAAAAGCGTGGAGGCTTCGCCAAAGACCCGCCGGGCCGTTTCCGCATGAACATCGCGGTCGGCCAGGAAAGTTTCCATGAGAGCCGGATCCTCGGAAAGATGGGCTAAAAGGCGCAATTCAATCTGAGAATAATCAGCCGCCAGCAACCAGTTCCCTTCTTCAGGTATAAAGGCCTGGCGGAAGCGCTGTCCCATTTCACCCCGGGCTGGGATATTCTGCAGGTTAGGCTCCGAGCTGGACAGTCTCCCTGTAGCTGTAACTGTTTGATTGTAAGAAGTATGAATCCGGCCCGTTTCTGGATGGATTAAATCCGGCAGCGTATCAGCATAAGTTGATTTGAGTTTGGCCAGCAGCCTGTATTCAAGGGCATACTGAGCCAGGGGATGAAGCGGCGCCAGTTCCTGAAGAACCTCAATCGAGGTGGAGAAACGTTTGGTAATCCTGGTTTTCTTTCCTGGCGTCAGCTGAATCTTGCGAAAGAGAATATCGGCCAGCTGCTGGGGCGAGTTGATGTTAAATTCTACACCGCTCGCTTCATATATCTTTTTTTCAAGCCGCCTTAGCTCCTGCTCGAGTTCCCGGGAAAGTCGCTTCAAAGCTTCCCGGTCAACTTTTACCCCCCAGATTTCCATTTCAGCCAGAACTTCAATCAGCGGTTGTTCTATTTCCCGGTAGAGCCGTGCCAGGCCAGCCTGCTCGACCCTGGGCCAGAGAATCTGACTCAGGCGTAAAGCCAGATCTGCATCCTGACAGGAGTAGGGTGTGACCTTTTCTATGGGCACCGCATTCAGGGTTCGGGCCGCTTTGCCCTTACCAGCCACTTCTTCATAGGGAATGGTTGTTTCCTGCAGATAATGGAGGGCTATTTTATCCAGACTATGTTTTCCCCAGTTGGGCTCAAGAAGGTAGGAGAGAATCATGGTGTCCAGGTCAATTCCTTCGAGCTTGATCCCCTCTCTTTTCAGTACAATAAAATCATACTTTATGTTCTGGCCGATTTTCCTTATCTCAGGGTTCATGAAAATGGGCTGGAGAAGACTCAGGGCCTCTTCTTTGGGAATCTGAGGGGGTGCGCCAATATAATCATGGCCAAGAGGAAGGTAAAAGGCCTTTCCCGGCTCGATGGCCAGCGAAAGGCCGACCAGGCGAGCTCTGAGGGGGGAAGGATTGTCAGTTTCCGTATCCAGCGAAACCAGCCCCGCTCTTTCGATTTGCTGGATAATTTCTTTCAGCTGGTTGATATTAAAGATTGCCTGATAATCCTTAGAAACCTCCTGTTTTTTGACAAAATCCTGAAGCAAACTGGTGAACTCAAGCTCCTGAAAAAGGCGGATGACCTCAGAGCTGTCAGGTTCAGACACAGCGAAGGCCTCAAGGTTAAACTCAAGGGGTAAATTTCTTTCTACTACTACCAGCTGCCGGCTCAGCTTGATATTTTCCAGATTCTGGCGCAGGGCCTCCCTGATCCTGGGTGAGGCCACTTTCTCGAGGTTAGCCAGAAGATTATCCAGGGAGCCAAACTGTTGAATCAAGGCCTTGGAGGTTTTTTCTCCAATACCGGGAACACCGGGAATGTTGTCGACAGGGTCGCCCCAGAGAGAAAGGACATCAACCACCTGTTCCGGCTCAACACCGAAAAATTCTTTGACCTTTTCCCGGTCCAGGTAAATTTCTCTGGCTGGATTATAGATAATGATATTTTTATCCACCAGCTGGAAAAGGTCCTTATCGGTGGTGACAATGATGGTCTGAATTCCCATTTCCGAGGCCAGCCTGGCCAGGCTGGCCAGAACATCATCAGCTTCGTAATTTTCAAATTCAAAAAGGGGGATGCGCAGGGCCTGAATGACTTTTTTTAAAACAGGCACCTGAACCTGAAGCTCATCGGGCATGGGTTTGCGCTGGGCTTTATAGGCCTCAAAGGCCTTGTGACGGAGAGTTGGTTTTCCAGTATCAAAAACAATGCCCAGATGGGTCGGCTTTTCCTGCTCCTGGATTTTGCGCAGAGTGTTAAGAAAGCCATAAATGGCGTTAGTCGGAAAGCCCTGAGAGGTGGAAAGTCGCTGAATAGCATAGAAAGAGCGATAGAGAATGGAATTGCCGTCAATGAGGAAAAGCTTTTTTGTCTCCACCTGATTATCCCTGCTTTTCCCCGGGGGTGAGCAAATGGTCAAATTTACCGGAGTGAATATCGGCGATGATGGTCTTATGCAATTCTTGCAGAAGGGACTGGGCTTTTAGAGCCAAATTGGGCTGATTGAGATAGGCGGCATAGGAAACCCGGCGGGAATGTATCAGCCGGCCAGATTTATAGAGAAGAGCCTGAATGACTGGTTCTCTCGGACCGAGATCCTGTATCTGGAGGTGAATTCGCAGGCCCTTATATTGAATTTCTTCGTTTATACCCCTCATGGGCCGTCCCTCGGTGCAGGTTCAACCCTGATTTTTTTATCCTTGCCTTTAAATTATACAGTCTTATTAATTAAGGTCAACCTATTTTAGGCTCTTTCGTAAAAAAGCTTGTTAATTTATCAGGCCTTTATCAACGGTATTCTTTTTATAACATTTTAAGCGAGATTAAAATCAATTCTGAAATGGAAATAAGGTTTTTTCTCTTTTTCCATCTCTTAAAAAGTCGTCCAAATTAAACTATTTAAAACCCCACTCCTGCCCTTAGATAAGAGCCGATCAAGGCTTAAATAATATTAAATTATTCGAGACATAAAATTCCTGAAGTCAACGCACTTTCGAAGGGGAGCCCCTATTTCAGGCGCATTCGTTAAAATTTTAATGGTTTTCGCGGCCTGAATCTCCCTTTTTTAAACGGTTTGATTCTGAAAAGACAGGATTTAAAAAATCCCGGGTCCTGAAAATGAAAGCCGCTAGGATACCAGCCTCGGAAATATTGAGACTGGAGTGAAGAAGGGTTAATCAGGCCTGTATCAGGTTCCCTTATTTCAGCCTCTTAAGATTGTTACTGGGTTAAGAGGCGATTACCCTGATTATGATTAAAAGCGATAGAATTAGCAAAATAAAGCCTGAAGCCAGGGGGAGAGAAGAGCCCTTCACTTCCCTGCGAGGGGTCTTTTTTAGCTTGAAGCCGGAAATGCTTTTTGATAGAAACAGGCCGGAATACCTCGCTCCCCTGAGGGAGAGGGATTTCGTTGACAAAGAGGGGGCAGGTGGTATAATAGGAAATTCATTGAGAAATAAACAGTCTTTGAGGTCCATTAATGCTTATTGAAGTTGACAAAATTCCTCAGGAAGGGCTCCACATAGTCCGTGATTTCGAGTTCATGAGTGTTGATCTGGTGGAAGAAGAGGCTGTCTTCCTGGAGCCAGCCCATGTCGAAGTGGATGTCAACCGCCTGGGTGATGAAGTCTGGATCCGGGGACAAATGAAGGTGCGCTTGAGTGTCGTCTGCAGCCGTTGCCTTCAGCCCTTTGATTTCCCCCTCGATCTTACCTTTGATCTGATTTATCTGCCTGAGGAGCTGGATGAAATCAAGGAAGAACTGGAAGAAGAGGATATTAACCGGCTTTTCTATTACCATCGCCAGATTAATCTCCGGGATGTTATTCTGGAACAGATTAACCTTGCTTTTCCCCTGAAACCACTTTGTTCTGAGGATTGCGAAGGCCTTTGTCCCATCTGCGGTCAGGTTCGTCGCGAAGGCCGCTGCCGGTGCCTGGATGAAAGGACCGACCCTCGTCTGGAAAAGTTAAAATTATTGAAGAGATAGAAAGATGCCTAATCCAAAACGACGCCATTCGCCTTCCCGTCGTGGGAAGAGACGCTCTCATCATGCCCTGGAAATGCCGGCCTTTTCGCTCTGCCCTAACTGTGGCAATCCCAAGATGCCCCATCGAGCCTGTCCTCACTGTGGCTGGTATCGGGGCCGTCAGGTAATAGAGGGCGAAGAAGAATAAGTCGGGAGTGTTCCTTGAGGATTGCCGTTGATGCCATGGGTGGCGATTATGGCCCGGGTGTCATTGTGCAGGGCGTGGCCCGGGCTGTAGCTGACTTCGACCTGGAGATCCTTCTTGTCGGTCAGCGCGAAAAAATTGAAGCTTCGCTGGCTAAAATTCCTGTTAATCTTGATGCCCGGTCCAGGATAAAAATTGTGGAGGCCCCAGAGACTATTGGTATGGGGGAGGGCCTCTTTTCTTTTTATCGCAAGAGAAGGTCTTCGCTTCAGATAGGTGCTCAGCTGGTCAAAGATGGCCTGGCCGAGGCTCTCGTGAGTATGGGTAACACAGCCGCTGTTGTTTATATTTCCCAGAAAATTTTTGGTCCCCTTTATGGGGTGGACAAGCCGGCTCTGGCCCTTCTTGTGCCGACGCTTCAGGGTTCAACCCTTCTGATTGATGTGGGTGCCAGTGTTAATTGCCGGCCCCATCATCTGGTCCAGTTTGCCTTCATGGGCAAAATTTTTATGGAAAGTGTCATGGGTGTGGCCAATCCCAGGGTAGCCCTGATGAGCATCGGTGAAGAAGAAGTTAAGGGAAATGACCTCACCCGTCAGGCCTTTGAGAGACTTGAGCAGTTACCCATCAACTTCATTGGCAATGTTGAGGGCCGTGATATTTATTCAGGCAAAGCAGAGGTAATTGTCAGCGATGGCTTTACCGGTAATGTGGCCCTTAAAGTCAGCGAGGGAGTGATCGAAACCCTGCTTTTTCTGGCGAAAAAAGAGATAACCAGGAATTTTCTGGCCAAAATTGGTCTTTTTCTCCTGAAAAAGCACCTGAAAAAAATCTACCGCCAGGTTGATTACGCAGAATATGGGGGAGCCCATCTTCTCGGGGTTAAAGGAACCTGCGTTATCGGCCATGGCCGCTCCAATGCCCAGGCTGTTCGCAATGCCATCAGACTGGCCATGGAAACCGTCAGAAACCGGGTTCAGGAGAAGATTCAGGCCGAGCTGTTAAAGATGGAGGGGGTGATTTATGGCCTTAAAGTCTGAGGGAAGATTTAATGGCCGGGTCTCGATAATTACCGGTGCCTCCCAGGGTATTGGCGAGGTGATTGCCCGGCAATTGGCCCGTGAAGGTTCAGCGGTAATTCTGGTTGATGTTCAGGAAGAAAAGTTGAATTCTGTCAGGCAAGAAATTGTTGATTCTGGTGGTCAGGCTCTGAGCTTTGTAGCTGATGTGAGCCTGCTTCCTGAAGCGCAACGGGTCTGTGATGAGGTTGTTGCTCACTTCGGCCGCATTGACCATCTGGTTAACAATGCGGGCATAACCAGAGATTCTCTTCTTTTACGACTTAAAGAGGAAGACTGGGATGCTGTTCTGGCGGTCAATCTTAAAGGTGTTTTTAATTTCTGTAAGGCAGCGATCCGGACCATGATCAACCAGCGCTCTGGCCGGATTGTCAACATTTCCTCTGTCGTTGGCCTTATGGGTAATGCTGGTCAGACCAATTATGCTGCCTCCAAAGCCGGGGTGATTGGCTTTACTAAAGCCCTGGCGAGAGAGGTGGCCAATCGAGGCATCACGGTCAACTGTGTTGCTCCAGGCTATATCATGACGGCCATGACCGAGAGATTGCCGGAGGAAGTAAAAAAAGCCTTTCTGGAGCTAATTCCCATGAAACGCTTCGGTTCGCCCGAGGATGTGGCAGCGGCTGTTCTCTTCCTTCTTTCTGATGAAGCCTCCTATATCACCGGGCAGGTCATAAACGTTAATGGCGGTATGTATATGTAAGGCCAATCCGGTCTCATCATAGAGCAATAACTCGTCTCATCATAAATCAATATAAATCAATTTAGGAGGTGAGAAAGGATGGAGAAAAAGATTGAAAGGGAAGAGATTCTGAAGAAAGTGCGGGAGGTGGTGGCGGACAAGCTATCCATCTCTGAAGATCAGGTAACAGAATCAGCCTCTTTCGTTGAGGACCTCGGAGCTGATTCCCTGGACACAGTGGAACTTGTCATGGCCCTGGAGGAGACCTTCGGTATCAGTATTCCTGACGAGGAAGCGGAAAAGATTTCGACTGTGGGCAAGGCAGTCGATTATATTGTTAATCGTTTAAAATAAATTTTTTATTCCTGAAAAGGATGAATTCCCGAAGAAGGGTGGTCATTACTGGTATTGGTCTTGTTTCCCCTCTGGGCGTAGGCACAAAGCTCACCTGGGAAAGGCTGCTTCGGGGAGAAAGCGGCGTCGGTCTTATAACCAGATTTGATACCTCCCGCTATTCCACCCGTATTGCTGCTGAAATCCGTGATTTTGACCCTCTCGTTTTCATTGATCGCAAAGAAGTGCGGCGGATGGACCTGTTCATTCAGTATGCCCTGGCAGCGGCGGCTTTAGCCGTGGAGGATGCCGGGATTGACAGAGCTCTTCTCGAGGGCGACGGCTGCGGCGTCTATGTGGGTAGCGGTATTGGTGGCATTGGCCAGATTGAGGAATGGCACAAGGTGCTGCTGGAAAAGGGTCCGGAAAGAGTTTCGCCCTTTTTCCTTGTAGCCACAATTATCAATGAAGCTTCGGGTCAGATCTCAATTCGCTATCGCTGTCGTGGGCCCAATTCCGCCACAGCCACGGCCTGCACTACTGGTCTTCATGCTATTGGTGATTCCTACAGGATTATTGAGCGGGGCGAGGCTGATATTATGATTGCCGGCGGTTCTGAAGCACCCATTACTCCCCTGGGTGTGGCCGGTTTCTGTGCCATGAAGGCTCTTTCGGAAAGAAATGATGAACCGCAGCGGGCCTCCCGGCCTTTCGATGCTCAGCGGGATGGCTTTGTTATGGGCGAGGGTGCCGGTATCCTGATTTTGGAAGAACTGGGACTGGCATTGAAGCGGGGGGCCAGGATATATGCGGAGATAGTTGGCTATGGCATGAGTGGCGATGCCTATCACGTGGCTGCGCCTGACCCTGAGGGTCTGGGAGCCGCGGCTGTCATGAGACGGGCCCTTCAGGATGCTCAGCTCAGGCCGGAGGACATTCAATATATCAATGCCCATGGCACCTCCACCCCTCTCAATGACCGGATTGAAACGCAGGCCATAAAGAAGGTTTTCGGTGAGCATGCCTATCGCCTGGCCGTAAGCTCCACCAAATCCATGACCGGGCATCTTCTGGGGGCGGCCGGTGCTCTTGAAGCTGGCTTTACCGCCCTTAGCCTCTATCATCAAATTCTGCCGCCAACCATCAATTATGAATTTCCTGACCCGGAATGTGACCTGGATTATGTTCCCAATCAAGCTCGCAGAGCTGAAATTAATTATGCCATGACCAATTCTTTTGGTTTTGGCGGCACCAATGGCTGTTTGATTCTCAAAAGATTCGAAGAATAGATTAATCAAGTTAGATAAAATTAGATAAGTCGGGCCGATCAATCAGAATTTTCATCTGATGAATTAAAGACTAATGGAACGGCAAAAAGGAGGGCAGAATGAACATTCTGGTTTTTGTTAAAAGGGTACCTGATACGGAATCAAAAATAAGAATTGCTGCTGATGGCAAAGGGATTGTCGAAGAAGGGCTGAATTTTATTATCAGCCCCTATGATGAATATGCTGTTGAAGAGGCCCTGAGATTAAGAGAAGCCAGAGGTGGCAAAGTCACCGCGGTTTCTGTTGGCCGGGAAGAAGCCCTGTTAATTCTGCGCAAATGCCTGGCCATGGGAGCCGATGAAGCTATTCTGATTAAAGACCCGGCTCCTGAATCCTTCGATGGACTGAGGACAGCGGCCATCATTGCCTCGTTCGTCAGGAAGCGCTTTCCGGATTTTGATCTTCTTCTTTTCGGTAAACAATCCTTTGGCGCTGATAATGCTCAGGTGCCGGCCATGGTGGCTGAATTTCTGGGTGTGCCCCAGGTTAACGTGGTCGTCAAATTGATGATTGATGGCCGGGAAGGAGTGGCCTACAGGGAAATAGAGGGGGCTCAGGAGAAGGTGGTCTTCCCTCTGCCGGCCGTTATCTCCGCCCAGAAAGGTCTCAATGAACCCCGCTACGAAACCTTGAAGGGTATCATGGCGGCCAAAAGAAAAGAAATTCCTATTATTCCGATAGAAGAACTTGAAATAGAGGAACAGCTTCTCGTCCCTGGAATTGAAATTGTTAAACTGGAGACGCCACCAGCTAAACAGGCTGGCCGGATGATTCAGCTGCCACCTGAGGAAGCGGCCAGAGAGATTGTGCGTTTTCTGAGGGAAGAAGCCAAGATTTTATGAAGGGGAGGAAAAAATGATTCTGGTTTTTGTGGAAAAGCGTGAGGGGAAAATCAAGAAAGCTTCTCTTGAAGCTCTGGCCGAGGCCAGTCGCCGCGCTGAAGAGCTGAATTCAGAGGCAGCAGCTCTGGTCATGGCCTCCTCTTTAGAGGATGAGGCCAGTTTAAGGGCTCAGGGGGCCAGGAAGATTTACTGGCTTAAAGGAGAGCAGCTCGAGGCCTATTCGCCTGAAATATATACCCATGTCCTCGCTGACTTCATCCATGAGGTGAAACCGGAGGCCCTTTTCCTGGCCGCCACCTCTTTAGGCCGGGATCTGGCCCCTCGTCTGGCGGCTAAATTGAGGGTTTCTCTGGTCTCAGACTGCACGAAAATTTTTGTCCAGAATGGCTCATTCGTTTTTGTTCGACCTGTTTATGCGGGCAAGGCCTGGCTTACCCTGAAATTAAAGAGCCAGCCGGCTCTGGCCACCCTTAGGCCCAACATTTTCCCTCTGAGGGAGGCGAAAGATGAGCTTTCCGCCGGCGAGGCGGAAATAATTGAAAGGAGAGCAGGCGATGGCTATTCCGGGCCTGCTTCGAAGGTTGTGGAAATTATCAGGGAGGAAGGAGCCGAGCTGGATGTCACCGAAGCTGAGGTGGTCATTTCTGGCGGTCGGGGCATGAAAGCAGCTGAGAATTTCAAACTGCTCAGAGAATTAAGTGCAATCATTCCTCGCTCGGCTGTCGGTGCCTCCCGCGCAGCCGTGGACAGCGGCTGGATAGGACATCAGCATCAGGTTGGTCAGACAGGTAAAACAGTCTGTCCCAATCTTTATCTTGCCTTCGGTATTTCTGGGTCCATCCAGCATCTGGCCGGGATGAGTGGTTCTAAGGTCATTGTGGCCGTAAATAAAGACCCGGAAGCGCCTATCTTTAAAGTGGCTGACCTTGGAGTTGTGGGTGACCTTTTTGAGATTATTCCGCCCCTTAAAGAGGAGCTTAAAAAAGCCCTGGCTGAATAAAATAAAAAGGTTCAGGTAAAAGTAATAAACACTGCTTGTGTAAGAAGAGATAACTGCCTTTTCTTGGGCTAAAAATCACAACTACCATTTAGAACATATCCTGTAAGTTCAACAAAATATCTGAGCAAAAATTCTGTTTATCAAAAAGAAGAAAAAATTTTTTATGAATGTTTCCCTAGCTAAAAAATGTTTGAGTCTCAGAAAGAGGAGATAACAACCGTTTGTCGTTTTAAAAGTAATAACTACCATTTAGAACCTATCCCGCCAGCTGAACAGAATTTTTATGCTTCAACAAGGATGAGAGAAAATTTTTTGTTCCCCGCCAGTTTAAAAATCTATGTCTCTAAAGCAGGCTGAAAAAATGTTTGCATACTTTGCGGTTACCAGGCGAGAATAGATGTCTGACTTTGCTCTTTGAAAATTAAAAGATTTAAATTAAGCCCTTGACTCGGGGCAAAGATAGTTGTCTCCATTTTAGATTGTCATCTGTTGCTGAAGGAAAATAATTATCCACTTTTTTAGTGTATAAGTTATAAGGAAAAATTTTTGCGTTCCAAAGAAGGTAAAATTTCTTCCGCCAGCTAAGAAAAAGTTAGCGTTCCCATAAAAATCGGGCTGAAGGAACTCGGTTCAGAAAATGTTTGTGTCTCAATAAAAAAATGTTTGTGTCCCCTATAGGGAGAGTTCGAGTAAGAAGCGATTGGTTTCGGAGCGGCTTTCGCCGACGCTGGTCACAAAAATAGCCGGCCGATCAACCACCGGGCATTTATTTTCGCAGATCCCGCAGCCGATACAGAGATCCAGGTCGATGACCGGAGCCAGGGGCGTCTTAACCGAGCCATCAGGTCTCTTCGTTTCCGTGCGCACGAGTTTGATGGCTTTGGGCGAGGTAGGACAGTGTTCCTCGCAGACAATACAGGAAGCACCCACGACATAGGGAAGGCAGCGGCTTTTATCCACCCAGGCTGTGCCAATTCTGACATTTATTTTTTGTTCAATAGTTAACTCCTTAATGGCCCCTGTGGGGCAAACCTGAGAGCAGAGGCTGCAATAATATTCGCAGTAGCCAATTCTCGGTTTGAGCACGGGCGTCCAGATTCCTTCCGGTCCGGCCTCAGACAGAGCAGGCTGCAGGGCATTGGTGGGACAGACTTTCATGCATTCACCGCATTTGACGCATTTTTGAAGAAAAAGGGGTTCAGGAAGCGCTCCGGGCGGCCGGATAAGATCGGGGTGAGACCGGCGACGGGCTGGAGTAATTTTAAAAAAAGGTGTGGCCACAGCCGCCAGGAAAGAGGTGAAAATCAGGCGGCGCCTCGAAAGATTAATGGCCGGGACAGGCTCCGCCTTCCAGCCCAGCTGGAAGTCAATGGCCGCAGTCGGACAGATGGAAGCGCAGGTAAAACAATAGACACATTCCCTTTGGCTCCAGTCTTCCTGAGGATAGGGATTGGCCTGAGTCTGGCATTGCAGGGTGCAGAGGTGACAATCAATACATTTTTCTTTATTAATCTTTAACCCCAGAAGGTTCCAGCGGCTGATAAGGCCAAGTAAAGCCCCTAAGGGACAGAGAAGGCGACACCAAAACCTTTCCCGCGCCAGATTGAGGCTGAGGGCCAGAAGAAAGAGAAGACTGAGGAGAAAACCCTGCTGAAAGGTTGCATTTATCGCCAGGGTGGCCAGAAACTGATTCCAGTAATCACCAAGCCGGGCTAAATGAAGCTGATAGACAAAGGAAAGAAGCTCATGATTTATTTTAGTCAGCCAGGGAAGAAAAGAGGTAATGAAGGAGCGATAGAGAAAGGAAAAGGGGTCAAGATAACCCACCAGATCCACAGCAAAAATGGCCATAATCAGAACAATAAGCAGAAGGAGATATTTAAGATTCAGGCCGCTTTGACCGAGCTTCCTGGGCTTATGCAACCGGCTCTTCTTAAAAAGAAAAGAAAAAAACTGGTGAATAGCACCAAGGGGACAGACCCAGCCACAGAAGACCCGGCCAAGAAGGAGGGTCAGGACTGCGGTGATGAGAGAAAGCCAGAAGGCAGCAAAGATGGCTCTGGAAGCCAGGGCTGTGGTCAAACCAAGAAGAGGGTCAAAATGAAAAAAGATTTCCACCCGGCCAATGGTATCTTCACCCGTGAAACGGGTAAAAAAAAGGAGATAAAGAAAAAGGGCAAAGAAAAGGAGCTGACTTGAAATCCGGCTTATTTGAAGGAAACGATATTTTTTAGATTTTTCTTTTTTCAAGGCGAAGCCTCTCGAAGTTTATTTCACCCAGGCCTCTTTCCTTAGCCAGGGGGAGATAGGCGAGGTCCTCTGGCTTCAAATCAAAAAAGGTTGTGGCAATGCTATCGACCGCAACCGGATCAGTGCCAGCCACAACCATTTTCTGAAGCCGGACATCGGAGAGCCGACCTCCCTGAGGTCCATTGCGGAGAAGAATGCGATAGGCATCCATAACTGTGAGGACTGGCCGGAAGAAAGCGGCTAAATCCACCATGGCTTCATCGAGCCTCTGATGGAGCTGATTGCGGGCACCTCCCAGGGCTCCCAGCCAGTTTTTCATGCCCAGGGTAAGGCGCGACAGGGAATGATGCTTGGCAATGGGCACATTGATGAGCTTGTCAGCTTCGAGAAAATCGCTGAAGACCTCCCATTCTTTAAGCCAGACACCCTTGATGGCTGTCTTTTTTAAGCGATAAGGATTGGGCAGAAGCACTCTGGCGCCAGCAGCCTTAGCCGCAGCCTCAATTCCTGAGCGAGGAAAGCAGCGCTGGGGGGCATTGGTGGAGTTATCGGTAACGATGACTTCTTTAGCTCCAGCTTCCAGACACATCTCGACCAGGGCTCGAACCACCTCAGGATTGGTGCAGGCGGCCAGCTCTGGAGTTCTATCCCAGCCAATATTGGGTTTAATCACGACCTTATCGCCGCGGCTGATAAAGCGCTTCATGCCTCCAAGTAGTTCGATGGCTTTTCGAGTGATGGTGGCCGGGTCTTCTCCTTCAACCCAGGCGATATCGGGCCAGGAAGGAGTCTGAGCCTGCAGCCAGCCAGGCATTTTGAGCATGAAACTGGCAAAAGCCAGATTTTTCAGAAATTCCCGTCGCCTCATCGTGAACCTCGAAAGACTTCATCCTTTACCTAAGGATTTGATATAGGCAATGATGCCTTCAAAGATGCCTTCAACCAGCAATTGCCGGTAGGCTTTCTCTTTCAATCTCGCTTCTTCCTTCGCATGACTCATATGACTCACTTCCACCAGAACTGAAGGCATTTCACTGCCTATGAGGACCCAGAAGGGTCCACCCCGAACACCCAGATCCTGAGCATCCGGGTAAGTTTTTCTTACACATAATACCAGATTTTGCTGGATTTTTTCAGCTAATTCTCGTGATTCCAGGGCCTTCGAGTGGCGGAGGATTTTTCTGATGGTTTCGGCCATCTGACTGAGAGTCCGGGTGGAGGTGGCATTTTCCAGAGCGGCCAGCTCATTAACAGCAGGCTCCTGGCTGAGGCTGAGATAAAAAGTCTGGATTCCAGAGCGATTCCTATTAGGATGGGAGTTAACATGGAGGCTGATGAAAACATCGGCCTTCTTCTGGTTAGCAATAACCGTTCTATTTTCCAGGGGAATAAAAATATCGCTTTCCCTGGTCAGAAAGACCTCAAAACCAGCTTCAATCAATTTTTTCTTTAAATCCAGGGCCAGATCCAGAACAACATCCTTTTCCTTGAGGCCGCTGCGGCCAATACATCCTGGATCTGTTCCTCCATGACCGGGATCAACCACAATGGTTCTGACACCAAGGCCCAGCTGCCGGGCCAGACTCCAGCCCGCCTTAGTTGGCTGGGGCGGGATGACAGGTTTTTCTTCTGGCGGCTTTTCTTCAGCTTCAGTGACCACCGATCTCTGGGCCTGACCTGCTCTGGGATAAATATCAATGACAATCCGGAAAGGGTCATAAAGGGTAAAAATATTGGTCCTTTCGATCAAACGCCAGTCGAGATCAGCGGTCAGCCTGACAATTGTGGGTGTCCTCTGGGCCAGACGGATTCTGGTTAAATAGGCTGTTTGTACGGGTATCTGTTTGCCATGAAGAATAGGATTGAGCTGGGCGCTCAGAACATCAACGGCCAGCCGGTCCGGCTCATGCAACTCCAGGGTGTTATATTCCCGAACCTGGCTGCAATCAATAACAATGCGGGTATGAGTGGGATGGGTGAAAGAGCGAAGGTCATAGACCTCGGCCCGCTTTTCCGAAGCTTCAGCTTTTTTCTCCTGACCGGCGGAAGTCTTTTCCTGGTTTTGCCAGCCAGAAGGGTAAAAGAAGTGAGGAGATTCGTAATAAAAATGGCGAGATTCGTCATAAAATAAGCTGCGAAACGGAGAAGAAAATAAATTGCGAGATGAGTGATATAAATTAGCTCCGCCGCTAAAGAAAAGATTTTGAAAGGAAGGAAGGGATGGGAGCGAGCGCTTGCAATTGAGCTCTGAGGGAAGGACTTTAAAAAAAGCCGCGAAATTAATCAGAATAATAAAACAAAGCCGTAAATTTCTTCGCCGCCAATAAGAAACTTTCCTCGGCCTAATCTTTCCCCTCGGTCTTTAATTTTCGGTTAATGGGCATTTAATTTCTGTCAACCAGATATTTCATCTTCTGACTTTTTTCTTCTCTGCCGCCCTAATTTTTCCTGCTGAATTTTTTCCTTTCTGCCAGAGCTCAATTATCCCCTTTTCTCTTTTTAAATTATCAAATTTTTCTCATATTACCTATTTTTTTTTCTTATTATATTTATTTTCCGGCTGACATATTTTTACTAAATTCCCCTGAAGCCAACCCATCCTTATCAAATCCACTTTTCGAGCTAAAGTATTTTCTCGAAACCTGGCCTCTTTAATAAAATCTTCTGGCCTCACTCATTATAATTCCCTATTTTCTATTTTTTCCAGATTTCTATTTTTTTCCCGCTTCCTATTATTTTATCAATTATTCTATCTGATGCTTCTATTAAAAATTTTTTATTCAAAGCAATTAATCAGGCCCCATATTTTTTGAGCTTCCCCGCAGCGGCCAGCAAAAGCGGCATTACGGCCATAGCCGGGATCCGGCCAAGAGAGCCCTGAGCACAATTTCTTTCACTGAAGGCAGGTAGATTATCGGCGGGAAGAGGCGAAGCTAAAATTACCAGGGGATTGGGATGCCAGGAATGGGCCTTCATCAGGACTGGAGTGGAGTGGTCTGAGGTGACGCCGACCACATCTGGTTTCAGGGCCAAAAGTTGAGGAATGATCCGGTCAACTTCTTCAATGGCCGCCACCTTCTTTTCGAGGTTACCATCTTCACCGGCCGAATCGCTCTTCTTAAAGTGAAGATAGAAAAAGTCATAGGATTCAAAATTCTTTTTCAGGGCAGCGACCAAATCTTCAGCTGCCGGGCCAACATCCACCACCTCCATACCCAGAAGCCTGGCCAGGCCTTTATACATGGGATAATTGGCTAAGGCCAGAGGCTTAATTTTGTAAAGCTCTTTCATGGAAGGAATATGCGGAAGCTTCGAAAAACCGCGGAGAAGAACCGTGCTGGCGGCGGGCTCATCCTTGAGTCTGGCTGTAACCTCATTAATAAAGTTATTGACTAGCGCCGCAGTTCTTTCGGCTTCAGGAACCAGAGCTCTGGCCGGAACCGGTGGCAGACCCTCTTTCTGGGGATCGGCATCGCTCAGGGCATCGCTGAGACCTTCGCCCCGAAAACGGACGACGAAGCGGTGCTCCTTTCCAGGGACAATGGTCACCTCAGCTCCCTGAATCGAGCTCACTTCTTTCTGGATTTTCAGGCAGAGGGCCTGATTGAGTTCAGTGGGGATGCGGCCAGCCCGGCGATCAACAATCAAACCATTCTTTAAGGTAGCGAAATTACCCCGCGCCACCAGGTCCTTCGGCCCGACCTCAAGACCCACACCGAGGGCTTCAAGAATGCCGCGGCCAAGCTGGTACTTAAGAGGATCATAGCCAAAAAGAGCGAGATGAGCCGGGCCGCTTCCTGGAGTAATGCCAGGAAAAACAGGCTCGGTCAGGCCACAGCTTCCCCGGCGAGCTAACTCATCCAGGTTGGGGTGATTGGCCCTTTCAAGTTCAGTTCGACCCTCAATGGGCAGTCCTCCCAGACCATCAATGACGAGAAGAACGATTTTAGCCGGATTGACCTGAGTTAATTCTCGAGCTAACTCTTCCCAGTTCATTTTTACACCCTTTTCAAAACAATAAACTATAAAAGAATATACCTGACCCGTCAACCTGAAGCTTACCTGAATTTATTAAGTTGCCTCAGTTTGAAGCTACTGCTAAAATCAAAGGATGAATAAAGTTTTTGTTCTTGATTTTGGTTCTCAATATACCCAGCTTATAGCCCGGAGAATCAGGGAACTCGGAATTTATGCAGAAATTCATCCTTATAATGTGGCTCTGTCTTTTCTTAAAAAAGAGTCGCCTCAGGCTCTGATTTTTTCCGGTGGTCCCCAGAGTGTTTATGAGCCGCAGGCTCCCCTTGTTCCTCCGGAAATATTTTCTCTGGGAATTCCTGTTCTTGGCATCTGCTATGGCGCTCAACTGATGGCTCATCTTTTAAGTGGCCGGGTGGGAAGGGCCAGAAAAAGAGAATATGGTCTGGCTGAACTTCAGTGCCTTGATCGTTCCGGTCTGCTTTCTGAGCTTCAGGAGAATTCACCTGTCTGGATGAGCCATGGCGATAAAATCAGGAAAGTTCCGCCGGGATTCATTGTTACCGGAATTACTTCCAATACGGAAGCAGCCGTGATTGAAAATCGAGAACGCCAAATTTATGGTGTTCAGTTTCATCCAGAAGTGGCCCATACGGTTGAAGGCAAAAAGATTTTCAGTAATTTCCTCTTTCGCCTCGTCGGGCTTCAACCCGACTGGACCATGGGCAACTTCATTGAGAACAAAGTTAGAGAAATACGGGAAACAGTGGGCCGCTCTAAAGTTCTGGCCGCTTTAAGTGGTGGCGTTGATTCTCTTGTGGCTTCTCTTTTAATTCATCGAGCCATCGGCCGCCGGCTTATCTGTGTTTTTGTGGATAACGGTCTTCTGCGCCAGAGGCAATATGAAAAACAGCTTGAGATTTTCAAGCATCGCTACGGTCTTAAGGTAGTGGCGGTCAAAGCCGCACCTCTTTTTCTCGCAAAGCTGAAAGGTGTGACTTCTCCGGAAAGAAAGCGCAAAATTATCGGCCGCACCTTTATCGAGGTCTTTGAAGAGCAGGCTCGCAGATTCAAGGAGGTCGAATTTCTGGCTCAGGGGACAATTTATCCCGATGTCATTGAAAGTGCACCGGTCAAGGGCCCTTCGGCGAAAATTAAAAGTCATCACAATGTTGGTGGTTTGCCCTCACGGCTTCCTTTCAAATTGATTGAACCGCTGCGGGAGTTATTTAAGGATGAGGTCAGAAGAGTTGGCCTGGAACTCGGCGTGGAGCGGGAATTTCTGGACCAGCATCCCTTTCCCGGTCCCGGACTGGCCGTGCGTATTATCGGCGAGGTCACGGCCGAAAGATTGGCTATCCTGCGTCAGGCTGACGATATTTTATTGCAGGAAGTCAGAAAAGCTGGCCTCTACGAAAAACTCTGGCAGGCCTTTGCCGTTCTTCTTCCTGTGAGAAGCGTCGGAGTCATGGGGGATGAAAGGACCTACCAGCAGGTAATTGTCCTGAGGCTCGTCCAGAGCCTGGATGGCATGACGGCCAGCTGGTTTCCAGCTTCCGCTGATTTTCTTTCCAGGGTAGCTTCAAGGATTGTCAATGAAGTTGAAGGAGTCAATCGGGTTGTCTATGATATTACCACCAAACCTCCAGCGACGATTGAATGGGAGTGAAGCCCGGTTATGGAATCTACTTTTATTCATTTACATAATCATACCGAATACAGCATCCTTGATGGAGCCCTTCGTCTTGAGGACCTGGTAGAGGCCGCCTTCGAGGCCAAGATGCCCGCGGTGGCCATCACAGACCACGGTAATATTTTCGGAGCTGTCGCCTTTTTTAAACTGGCTAAAGCCCGCGGGATTAAGCCCATTCTGGGCTGCGAGGTTTATCTTGCGCCCAAAAGTCGTTTCGACCGCAGTGCTGACGAAGCTCATAATTATCATCTGGTTCTTCTGGTCAAGGATAGCCGCGGCTATCGCAACCTCTGCCAGCTTTTAACCAGCAGTTATCTTGAAGGCTTTTATTATAAGCCCAGGATTGACAAAGATATTCTCGCCCGTCACAGCCAGGGCCTAATCGGCCTTTCAAGCTGTCTTAAAGGAGAAATTGCAGTTCATCTGGCTCGAGGCGAGGAAAGGGAAGCTGAGGAAGTCGCCTCGACTTACGCTTCCATTTTTGGTCCCGGGAATTTTTATCTGGAATTGATGGACCATGGACTGCCGGCCCAGAGAGAGGTGAATCAGGGACTCGTCAGGCTTTCCCGGCGGCTTGGCCTGCCTCTTGTAGCCACCAACGATGTCCATTATCTTCGCCAGGAAGATGCCGCCACCCACGATGTGCTTCTCTGCATTCAGACCAATAAGAAATTGAGTGAACCTGACAGATTACGCTTTGGCACGACTGAATTCTATTTTAAATCAGCGGATCAGATGGCCCGGATTTTTGCTGAGGTTCCTGAAGCCCTGGCCAATACCTTCCATATTGCGGCTCAATGCCAGTTTGATTTTCCCCTGGGCAGCCATTTTCTCCCCCGCTTTGAACCACCCGATGGCTCGCCCCTGGAACAGTATTTTGACCGGGTAGCCTGGGAGGGTTTTGCCCGACGCAAGGAACTTCTCCTGGAGAAACAGCGACGGGGAGAATTAAGCCATCCTCTTTCTGCCTACGAGGAAAGGTTGAAGAAAGAAATAGCCCTGGTTAAGCAGATGGGCTTTGAAGGCTATTTCCTGATTGTCTGGGACCTAATTTCCATGGCTCGCTCAAGGGGAATTCCGGTCGGCCCTGGACGGGGTTCAGCTGCCGGGAGTCTGCTCGCTTACTGTCTGGGAATCACCGATATTGATCCGATTGAATATGACCTCCTTTTTGAAAGATTTTTGAATCCGGAAAGAATTTCCTTACCCGATATTGATATTGACTTCTGCGGCCGGCGCCGCGATGAAGTCATTGCCTATGTGACCCAGAAATATGGCCGGGAAAATGTCTGCCAGATTATTACCTTCGGCACCATGGCGGCCCGACAGGCGATCCGGGATGTTGGCCGGGTTCTCGAAATTCCCCTGCCTGAAGTTGACCGCATCGCTAAAATGATTCCCGCCTTTGGCCCTGAAGCCACCATTGATGGTGCCCTCAAGAATATTCCTCAACTCAGGGAGCTTTATGAGCGCAATGCGAAAATAAATCAGCTGATAAATATCGCCCGGTCGCTTGAAGGTCAGGTCAGACATCCCTCCATCCATGCTGCCGGCATCGTCATTGCTCCCAAGCCTCTCGTTGAATTCATGCCCCTTTATATGTCCGCCAAGAATGAAATAACCACCCAGTTTCCGATGGAAGACATTGAGGCCATCGGTCTGCTTAAAATGGATTTACTCGGCCTGCGCAACCTCACAGTTATCAGGGATACAATTGACCTTGTGGCCCGGGAGCTTCAGGAAAAAATCGAGATTGATAAAATCAGCCTGGAAGATGAGGCCACCTTTGAGCTCTTCCAGAAAGGAGCCACTGACGGTGTCTTTCAGTTTGAAAGCCCGGGCATGAAGGATTTGCTCCGCAGCTTTAAACCTGAGACCTTTCGGGATTTAATTGCTCTCAATGCTCTTTATCGTCCAGGACCACTTAAAAGTGGCATGACGGAAGAATTTGTTCGGCGAAAAAAGGAGCCGGCGCGAGAAATTTATGAAATTCCTCAGCTTGAACCCATTCTTAAAGAGACCAGGGGAATAATTGTTTATCAGGAACAGGTGATGCGGATTGCCACCGAGCTTGCTGGCTTCACCATGGCCGAAGCTGATGTTCTGCGCAAGGCCATGGGGAAAAAGGACGCTGAGGCCATGAAAACCCAGCGCCAGAAATTCCTTCAGGGAGCCAGAAAAAAAGGCTTGAGTCAGGCCCAGGCCATGAAAATCTTTGACCAGATCCGCCATTTTGCCGAATATGGCTTCAATAAATCCCACAGCGCAGCTTATGCCTATCTTGCCTTCCAGACAGCTTATCTTAAAGCCCATTATCCAGCCTATTTCATGGCTGCTCTGCTGACCTCAGAGGCTGAAAGAGGAGCCACCTCCCAGGTCGTTAAATACATCAATGAATGTCAGAATATGGGGATTGAAGTTCTTCCCCCTGATATCAATTTCTCCGATTGCCATTTCACGGTGAGCGGTAACTCCATTCGCTTCGGGCTGGCCGCCATTAAAAATGTGGGTGAGGCTGCGGTTAAAGAAATTATTGCCGCCCGCTCGCGGCGGGGTCGCTTTAATTCGCCCTTTGAAGTGGTCGAGGGCGTCGATATGAAGCTGGTTAACCGCAAAGTTCTTGAAAGTTTGATCAAGGCTGGAGCTTTTGATAGCCTCGGCTGGAAGCGTTCCCAATGCTATCACCTTATTGATCTCATGATTGAATATGGCCATAAGGTCCAGAAACTCAAGGAAGCACCCCAGACGACCCTTTTCCAGGTTGAAGAAATTCTACCGCCTGAAATCCCACCTGAAGTTCTCGAAATGAAGGAATGGGATGAAAGCCTCCTTCTTTCCTATGAGAAAGACGCCTTAGGGTTTTATATTACCGGACATCCCCTTTCCCAGTTTCAGAAAAATCTCCGGCGGCTGGTCAGCCATTTTCTGGGCGACCTTGACCAGATGGAGAATAATCTGAATGAGGTCAGAGTGGCGGGCATTGTTACCTCCGTCAAAGCGCTCAAAACCAAAAAAGAGGAAAGAATGGCCACCTTTGGTCTGGAAGATATGACCGGCCGGGTGGAGGTGGTGGCCTTTCCTGATGCCTTCGAGCAGTATCAGGAACTTCTGCGGGAAGGTCAGCTTATCTGGATTAAAGCCCGGCTTCTGGGCGATCAGGAAAGCCGGCGCCTGCAGCTTCTCCAGGCCATGCCCCTGCCTGACGCCCTGGAAAAACAGGCCAGACGTCTCATTATCCGTCTTTTTGTTCCGGGCCTGGAAACAGGCCTGATGGAGGAATTAAGGAATATTCTGATGAAATATCCAGGAGAATGTCCGGTCTTTTTTGATCTGGAAATTCCTTACAACTGCCGCATCCGCATTCAGTCGAGGGAAGTTATCGGGATAACAGCGGCTGAGGCCCTTATCCGGGAACTCGAAACGCTTGTCGGCGAGGACTCGGTCGTTCTCGATTATTAGCGCTGACCAAGGGATTCCGTTATAATTAAAAAATGACTAAAAGGATAATTGTGGCTGACAACAGTCCGGCTGTAAAGAAAATTCTGGAAATGGCTTTTCCCGGACCGGATTATGAAGTGAAAAGCTGTCAGACGAGCGAAGAACTCTGGCTAGAACTTGAGGCCCGTCGCCCCGATGCCCTTATCCTGAGCCTTTCTTTACCGGGTGATGATGTTTATGAATTGCTGGCTAAAATAAATTCGCGGCCTGAGCTTGCAGGTCTACCGCTGGTTCTTCTGAAAAATGCCTTTGAGCCGGTCGACGAGGTCAGGCTGGCTTCCCTTGTCTACAGCCAGCTGGTGACAAAGCCCTTTGATTCGGAGAAGGTCGCCGGTTTTATCAAGAAAATGCTGGGGGAGCAGGAACCGGAAAGTCTGCCCGAAGAACCTGAGGCTGAACTCCCTGCCTCACCTCTTCGAAATAGAACGCCAGACTCCGGTCTTCAGGATATTCACCCCGCCATCCGCTCTTTTATCCTGGAAGAAATCATGGCTCTCGAAAGAGAACTGGAAAAAAGGATTACTGCTTCCCTGAGAAATGAATTCAAGAGCTGGCTTGAAGCCAGCCTATCGAGGCTAAAAGGAAAAGAGAAAGATGAGTAGTTCCCTTCATTTACCCCGGGTTTATGATCCTCATCCAGTTGAAGATAAATGGGCCAGATTCTGGGTTGAAGCCGGTATCTATACGGCCGATGTTAATTCCAGCCGGCCGAAATTTTCCATGGTTCTCCCGCCACCCAATGTCACCGGTTCCCTTCATATGGGCCATGCGCTCTGCTTTACCCTTCCGGATATCATTGCTCGCTGGAAACGCATGCAGGGTTTCAATGTGATGTGGCTGCCAGGTACCGACCATGCCTCCATCGCTGTCCATAATGTGATTGAACAGAGCCTGGCAGAAAAGGGTCTCAGCCGGGAAAAGCTGGGCCGGGAAGAATTCCTGAAGATAGCCTGGCAGTGGAAGGAAAAATATGGCGGCATCATTACCCATCAGCTCAAGCGGCTGGGAGCTTCCCTGGACTGGACAAGGGAAAGATTTACCATGGACCCTGGTTTCTCCTTTGCTGTCCGCAAGGTTTTTGTAGATCTTTACCGGGAAGGCCTGATTTATCGCGATTATTATCTGGTCAATCGCTGTCCCCGCTGTCAGACGGTTCTTTCTGATATAGAAATTGAGCACCGGGAGGTAGCGGGCAAACTCTACTATATCCGTTATCCTCTGGCTGAGGGGAAAGGCGAGATTGTGGTGGCCACAACCAGGCCAGAAACCATGCTGGGCGATACTGCCGTGGCTGTTCATCCCGATGACCCCCGTTACGAGCATCTTCATGGCCGCACTGCTATTCTCCCGCTCGTCGGCCGCAGGTTACCTATCATCACTGATGAAAGGGTGGAGATGGAGTTCGGCACAGGGGCGGTTAAGGTCACCCCGGCCCATGACCCGGTAGATTTTGAACTGGGGCGCCGCCATGGCCTGGAGCAGGTTCAGGTTATTGATGGCTCAGGCCGCATGACCGAAGCCGCTGGCCCGGAGTTTGCGGGTCTGGATCGAATGGCCTGCCGCGAGAAGCTCGTGGAGAAGCTTAAGGAGCAGGGTTATTTAGTTAAAATTGAAGATTATCGCCACAATGTAGGCCATTGCTATCGCTGTCAGACCATTATTGAACCCTATCTTTCCTGGCAATGGTTTGTCCGGATGAAGCCCCTGGCTGAGCCGGCCATCAGGGTGGTGGAGGAGGGCCAGATTATCTTTATTCCTTCCAACTGGGCCAAAACCTATTTTGACTGGATGTACCGCATCCACGACTGGTGCATTTCGAGGCAACTGTGGTGGGGCCATCGTATCCCGGCCTGGTACTGCCAGGAATGCAGCGAAATCATTGTCAGCCTGGAAGAGCCACAGCAATGTCTTAAATGCCGCAGTTCTCATCTGAAACAGGATGAAGATATCCTCGATACCTGGTTCAGTTCTGCTCTCTGGCCCTTTGTTACCCTGGGCTGGCCTGAGGAAACGCCTGACCTCAAGGTCTTTTATCCGACTGACCTCATGGCCACGGGCTTTGACATCATTTTCTTCTGGGTGGCCCGGATGATTATGATGGGACTGAAATTCACCGGCAAGATTCCTTTCCGCCATGTCTTCATCAACGGCCTGGTCAGGGATATGTATCGCCGCAAAATGAGCAAGTCCCAGGGAAATATTATTGACCCCCTGGAAATGATTGAAAAATACGGAACAGATGCTCTTCGCTTTACCCTAGCCTCTCTGGCTGTGCCGGGCATGGATATTTCTCTTTCCGAGGAGAGGATGGCCGGCTACAGGGCCTTCGCCAATAAAATCTGGAATGCTTCTCGCCTCGTTCTGATGAATATTGAGGGCCAGGACCTTACTTTCAGGGAAGAAGAATTAACCCTGGCTGATCGCTGGATCCGCAGCCGGCTGAGAAAGATTATCCTGGAAATAAATGAATCCCTGGAAGAGTACAAATTTTATGAAGCCGCGGAAAAAATCTACCATTTTGTCTGGCACGAATTTTGTGACTGGTACCTGGAGCTGGCCAAACCCGCTTTGCGGGAAGGAAGGAGCACGACCAGGGCAGTTCTGGTAGCTACCCTCAATTCGATTCTCCGCCTGCTTCATCCCTTTATGCCCTTTATTACTGAAGAAATTTATCATTATCTTCCTGGAGCCGGAAAATCGATTTCCCTTGAGCCCTTCCCCCGGGCTGAAGAGCTGCCTCTGGATGAAGAGGCTGAAAGCATCATGAGGTTGCTTCAGGAAGTGGTGACAGAGATAAGAACCATCAGGTCGGAGCATCGCCTGCCGCCATCTTTAAAGATTCCAGCCTGGATCAAAGCCTCTGATGGTCTCACCCGCTCCAGATTGATTGAGCTTCGCTCCTCCGTGGAGTTTCTTTCTGGCCTGAGCCAGCTTGAAATCAAAGATAGCTTTGAAAGCGGGGTAGCCTGCCTGCGGGGAGCTGGCTCGTCCTGGGAGGTAGCCATTCCGGCCCAGGGTCTGGTTGATCTTGAGGCAGAAAGAAAAAGATTGCAGAAAGAAATAGAGGATGTAGAAGAAGAAATAGCCAGGCTGAAAAATAGACTGCTTAATCCGGCCTTTTTAGAGAAAGCTCCGAAGGAAGTGGTGGAAGAAACAAAGACCAATTTGGCCAGGCTCGAGGAAAGGCGCCACCGACTCCTTAAAAGCCTGGCTGGGATGGACTGAGTCTTTTAACATGAAAATCGGGGGGAAAATTATTCATTTTTCCAGTTTGTCTTCAACCAATGATGTTGCCCGGGAGCTTTCCCTCCGGGGAGAAGAAGAAGGAACAGTCATTTTGGCCGATGTGCAGACAAAAGGTCGGGGAACCAAGGGCCGGGCCTGGTATTCAGCTCCTTCCCTGGGCCTTTATGTTTCCCTGATTCTTCGTCCCTCAAGGCCGGACCTTTCGCTTCTTCCCCTGGCCATGGGACTTGCCTGCCGCGAGGCCATGGCTGAAACCTATAACCTCAAGGTTCATCTTAAATGGCCCAATGATTTAATCATTGACCAGAAAAAAGTGGGTGGGCTTCTCATCGAAAGTTCTTTTTCTGGGTCCAGGCCCCTTTATGCCATTCTTGGTTTTGGCCTCAACCTCAACCATGAGACTGAGGATTTTCCGGAAGAATTAAGAGAGAAAGCAATTTCGCTGCGCCAGGCCTGCGGTCGGAAAATAAACCGGGAAGATATTCTCAATCAATTATGGCCAAAAATAGATTTCTGGTACGGGATGTTTCTGGCTGGCCAGGATGAAAGGATTATCCAGTCCTTTGAAGAGCATCATCTTTTTCCTCGGGGAGAAAAAATTCTGGTAGACCTGAATGGCCAGGAAATAGCCGGCCTTTTTGATGGCTTCAGCCGCAATGGCGCGCTGATTCTTCTGACCTCGCAGGGCCGTCGCGAGTTCACCACAGGCGAGGTCAGCCTGAAAAAATAAAGGAGGAGGCAATGCTTCTGACCATTGATATTGGTAATACCAGCATTCATCTTGGTGTTTTTGATGGTTCCAATCTCATCAAGACCTGGAAAATGCAGAGTGTCACTGAAAGAACCTGTGATGAATATTCGCTCCTGATTTCTGGTTTTTTCCGGGAGGCTGATCTTAAACCGGAAAATATTGATGGAGCCATCATTTCAAGTGTTGTCCCGCCTCTGACCCCCATTTTTCAGAACCTGTGCCAGCAGCTTTTCAGGGTTAAAGCTTTGGTCCTCGGGCCCGGCCTGAAAACAGGCATGTCCATTCTTTATGAAAATCCAGCTGAGGTTGGTGCTGACAGGGTCGCTGGTGCAGTGGCGGCCTATGAAAAGTTCGGGGGGCCGGTCATTGTGGTTGACCTCGGAACAGCCACGACCTTTGATGCTGTTTCAGCCCGGGGCGAATATCTTGGCGGCGCCATTGCTCCCGGCATTCTGATTTCAGCTGAAGCCCTGACCCTGCACACCGCTAAATTGCCCCGCGTGGAATTAAGTAAACCGAAGCGGGTCATCGGCCGCACCACGGTCGCCAGCATGCATTCAGGAATTTATATTGGCTATGTGGGCCTTATCAGTCATCTGGTCAATGAAATGAAAAAGGAGCTTGGCCCCGAAACCAGGGTGGTGGCCACAGGTGGTTTTGCTTCCTGGATTGCCGCTGACGTTCCCGTAATTGAGAAAGTGGAACCATATTTAGTCCTGGAAGGGCTGAGAATAATTTATGAAAGAAATAGAGCCTGAAGCTCGAAGCATGGAAGAATAAAAATGGAAAAAGAAGAAGAGGAAAGGGGATATTATTATCGGGCCATAGCCCGTCATTTAATTCTCAGAAGGGGCGCTCCCTTTCTTCTTTCACCCCGGGAGATTGATCTTATTGCCCGGTGGGAAGCCGCCTCCATTCCCCTGCCTGTAGTTCTTGAGGGAATAGACCGCTCGGTCGAAAGAATGAAGAAGAAAAAACGGTTTCTCGCTTCTTTTTCGCTTCTTCTGTGCGATGGCGAGGTCCAGAGAGCTTATGCTCAGCATCGGGAACGCCTTGTGGGTGGATCAAGAAGAATTCAGGTTAAAGAAAAGCATAATGAGATTCTGAAAGCCGTTGAGAAATTTCTCGCAGAGCTCCCAACCTCATTAACCAGCCTCAAGCCCATTTTTCTCCAGGCCCTTGAGGCAATCAGGCTTGAGGATAAAGGAGCCAGGGAGAAGCAGCTTGAAGACCTGGAAGAGGCCCTGGAGGAGAAGCTGGTAGAAGCGGCCAGTGAGGAAGAAAGGCAGGAAGTCAGGGCCTGGATAGATAGAGAATTTCCCGGTGTCACCGGTCCGGAAAAAGAAAAAATTTTTAAAACTGCCCTGATTAAATTTATGGGGGAAAAATATCGGGTACCCCATCTTTTAACCTGTTATTATTAAAGTTGAGAGGTTTAAGTGGAAAAGAAAATTCTCGAACTTTTTAACGAGAGAAAAAAGAAATGGAATCTGGGAACCATGGCCAGAGAACTGGGCCTTCAGGCCCATGAGATGAAAACGCTACGGCGAACCCTCAAGAAAATGCAGAAGGAGGGCTTGATTGAAAGACACCGGGGTGTCTACAGGCTGGCCAGAGCTCCCCTGATTCTGCGCGGAGAATATCTTTCCACCTCCTTTGGTTTTGGCTTTGTTCGACCCGAAGAGGGTGGACCTGATATCTTCATTCCGCCTCGTTCCTCCGCCGGCGCCATGAACGGCGATCTGGTTGAAGTTGAGGTCAGAGAAACCAAGGATGGCCGGATTGAAGGCCGGGTGAGAAGGATTGTCCGGGCCAAACCAACCATTCTGGGTTATTATCAACCAAGATTTGGCCATGCCCTTCTGATTCCTCTGGAAGATCCGGCCTATGGAGAGATTCCCATTGAGGTCGGAGAAAAGAAAAAAATTGAGGAAGGGATGATTATTGAAATTGACCGCCGCACGGGCCGGCTGCTTCATGTTTTCGGTCATCCCGATGAGCCTCTGGTTGATACCAGGGTGGTGATTAAGAGATTCGGACTGAGAACCGAATATTCACCTGAAGCTCTGAAAGAAGCCGAATCTCTTTCTTCTAAAATAAATCAGGAAGCGAGAAGGGGCCGCCGGGATTTTCGTCGCTGGCCCACAGTAACCATTGATGGCGAAACGGCCCAGGATTTTGATGATGCCGTAAGCATAAAAAAATTGCCCAACAATAATTATCTTCTGGGAGTTCATATTGCCGATGTTTCTCATTATGTTGAAGCTGGTTCAGCCCTGGATGAGGAAGCAAAGAAAAGGGGAACCAGCGTTTATTTTCCTGATCTGACCCTGCATATGTTCCCGGAGAGGCTGGCGACGAACCTCTGCAGTCTCCGGCCCCGGGTTACCCGCCTGACCTTTTCTGTTCTTCTGGAAATTAATAAGAAAGGTGAGGTTGTTAAAGCTGAGTTTTATCCCTCCCTGATTAAGACGGTGGAAAGAATGACCTACACTTCAGTTTATAAAATTTTCCAGGGCGATAAGGAGGAAAGTCAGAAATATGCCCATCTTCTCGACGACTTTTTCCTGATGCGGGAATTAGCTTCCCTGCTCAGAGAAAGGAGGGAAGCTTCGGGCAGCCTCAATTTTGATCTTCTTGAACCCGAGCTGATTTATAAAGAAGGTAAGCTGGCGGAAATAGCCGCCTTCGAGCAGAATGAGGCTCATCATTTAATTGAGGAATTCATGGTGGCAGCTAACGAGGCTGTGGCCACCTTTTTCAGCGAGCGGGGTTTACCCGCCATTTACCGGGTTCATCCACCGCCTGCAGCGAGTGACCTTGAGGAATTGAGGCAGAAGATGCTGGCCCTGGGTCTTTATTTACCCCGGGGTGATCAGATCAAACCTCAGGATTTGCAGCGGCTCCTGCGTCAAGCTGCGGGCCGACCTGAAGAAAAGTTTGTCAATGTCCAGGTTCTTCGTGCCCTGCGGCTGGCCGTTTATTCTGAGGAAAATATCGGCCACTACGGGCTGGCCAAGGATAATTACACCCATTTTACTTCACCTATCCGGCGCTACCCTGATCTTATCGTCCATCGCCTGCTCAAAGCAGGACTGGCCGGAAAAAAGGCACTGGTTGATGACCTGGCTGAGCTCGCCTGGCATTGCTCAAGCTGCGAAAGACAGGCAGAAGCGGCCGAAAGGGAATTGATTGAATGGCGCATCTTTCGCTTTCTTAAAACAAAGCTGGGCGAACTGGTTAAGGGGCTGGTGGTTGACATAAATCGAGCTGGCGTGGTGGTGGAACTTGAAGATTATTTTGTTCAGGGTTTAATTTCCTTTTATGACCTGAAAGGTGACCAGGACTGGCGCCGCTCCGGCGATAGCCTGGTAGGCCGGAGAACCGGCCGGCGGCTGAGACTGGGTGACCGGATTGAAGTCATTCTGGCTCATGTTGACCCCATCCTGAGGCGAATTAACCTTGTTCTTCCCTATTCCTTCTGGGGAAAGAAAAAATGATAACCCGGCAGGCTGTGGCCTTGGTCAGAAAAGAAGGAGAAGAGGAAGTCTGGCCCGAGAATATTACCCTGATTTTCGATAAAAAGAAAATCAGGGCCAGAGCTAAATTCCTGCCTCCGGTTGACTGGCTATCTCCGGACGAGAGATTAATCTGGCTTCAATTGAATAAGCCCGCGGATATTTTCTGGAAAGAGAAAATTAAAATTCTGCGACGCTCTGATGAGGCTTCTCCTGCTCTGGCCACAATTATTGACCCTTCTCCTCCCCCTGATAATAAGAAATATCTCGAAGCGCCGTATCTTAGAATGCTCGCTGGAGAGGCCAGGGATATGTTGCTGGCTCTTTTAAGGCTTAAGGGGACAAAGGGTCTTCGCGAGAAAGAAATAGTTGATTTCAGTGGTCTTTCGAGTGAAACCCTTCTTAATCTGGCTCAGGAGATGGAATTCAGGGGCTTGGTTAAAATCCTGGGTTTCAGACCTCTTTTCCTGATTTCCCAGGAAAGCCTGAATTTTTTAGGCGATCAGATTCTGGCCTTTTTAAAAAGATTTCATGAGAAACATCCGGAATCGCTCGGAGTGAATGTCGAAAAATTGAGGAAACGTTTCCGGGTGCCTCGCCTTATTCTTAATCTGGTCCTGGCCAGCCTGAAAAAAAATAATCAGATTATTTTTCGGGAAAAGGATCTTGTGAGCCTGCCCGAAGTTGAAATTCCCCTGAATCCGGAAGAAAGGAAAATTCTGGCAGAGCTTGAAGAGATGTGCTATCGGGGCGAATTTCGCCGGGTTTCCCTGGAGGAACTGAAGAATCGCTTCCGCCTTTCCCGGCGTTCGCTGGAAAAACTTCTGAGTCATCTGGTGGCGCGAAAGAAAATTTTCCAGAGTGCTGATGGTTTCTACATCCATTCCCACTGGCTCGAAGAAATCATCGCTCGCCTGCGAAGCTCAGGCAAGAAGGAAGTGACCATCGCTGAATTTAAAGCCATGACAGGCCTTTCCCGGAAATATGCCATTCCTCTTCTCGAATTATTAGATAAAATGGGCGTTACGAGGCGCAAAGGTTCGCTTCGAGAAATTCTCTAAGAGGAAGATTCTCTGAAGATTCTCTGAATTATTTCTTGCCTTTTTCTTTTTTCTCGAGGGCTGATTTGAGTTTTTCAGCAAAGAGGCTGAAGGTTGGCTTTTCGCTCACCACCGGCGGCTTAATTTCCTCAGCCGGCTTTTCTTTCTTCTCCGCTGCTGCGGCCACCTCTTCCGCCGCCACCTCTTCCTTGGCTTTGATGGCAATCAGGGCCTCCTGCTCTGATTCCTCAAATTCAATTCTTTCCTCAATGACCTTGCGCTCGCTCTTTCTGGCCCGGGGCAATCTCTCAAGTTCAGGCCTGATTTTCGGCTTCCTGGGCACTTTTTCCTTAACCGGAGGCGGGATAATTTCGACCGCAGAAGGCGCAGCCTCGGTTTCCCGGCGAGCAGCCTGAGCCTGGGGCCTGACTTCAGCTTCCTCAAGTTCAGGCGAGATTTCTGGCTTCAGCCTTTCTTCCTTTTCAGCCGGAGGTCTCTCTTCAGGCGGAGCCGGCGGGGTTAGAGGCGGGACAACAGGAGGCGTAATAATAATCTCGGCAGAAGGAGCAATGGGTTCCCGATAAGTGAAAATTCCCTTGCCCTTTTCAGAGGCGGAGAATTCAGGGCTATTTAAAAGAATCGTTTCGACATCCTCAGGAGTTGTGGGCTTAAGAATATCCACCAGATGATAGGCCCGCAAGTAATGAAGGGAGAAAGAAATCTGGCCTTCGCCAAAATTTTTATAAATCAGGGCGAGAAGCCCATGAAGGTCCAGTTCATCTCTCTGGGGATAAAGGGAAAATAATTTGTTCAGGGTTTCTCTTTCAAGATAAAGGATTTTATTGGGTGTCGTCAGGGTGGATAATTCCTCACCCTGGTCAATCAATCTATCTGTCTTCGGATCATAACTCAATTTTATGGCTGCAATTCTTTTCTTGCCGCGTTTGATGCGGCAATGGAAAAGCTCCGGCCCTTTCTTTTCCAGGGTCAGGCTTGTTCCCTGAGGGATGGCATTTTCCTCAAAATAATCCCTGAAGCCAAGGAAAAGGCTCTGCTGGGGATAGAAATAGGCGGTGAAGCTCTGGCCTTCCTCCGGATCAACGAAGAGAAATTCCCGGGAAGAGCCCAGTTCTCGATGGAGACTGCGAGGAATTTTGACGGCGCCGGATAAAATCTCTCTCCAGGTAAGATAGGTTTTATAAGGAAATTCGTTGCAGAGGCTGAGCTGGGGCTTCTCTTTAATTTCAATCGGCGGCATTTTAGCAGGCTCAACCGCCAGCGGCAGGCCCTCAAGCCAGCTATTAAGGATGCTCTTGAGCAGCCATTTGCCCCAGCCTTCAACTGAAACCAGAATGAATTCTTTCTTGTATTTTTTCTCAAGAACATAGTTCAGAGAGAGACAGTAAAGTTCAAAGAGGGGCTGCTGGGGTTCAATCTGGAAAAAGCGATGGACAATTTCTTCCGTTCTCTGGGATTTTCCGGTCTCGCGCAAAAAATTCTCAATTTCCTTAACCTTTTCCTCGGAAATAATAATCTGATTGGCCACCAGCTGCCAGCGGTCCTTCCAGGTAAAGAACTTGGGCGATTTAAGCAGGGCAGTCTTCAGATTGCGGATAATGGCTTTAAGGTCCTTTTCTGTGATGGGTAGAGTTGTCTGCCTGGGGTCTTCGTCGGCCCTGATTAATTCCGGGGTTTTACCGGCGCCATCGACATTGGAGGGGAGAAGGACCGGCGAATTTTTCTTCTTCATATAGTCAATATAACGACGGAAGGGACCACCACCGGTATAGTCAACTTCGAGGATTTCGCTGTTATAGCTCGGAAAATAGGTTTTTTTGACTACCTTGAGGACAACAGCGCCCTGAAAATATTCGGTTTGTTTATTGCCTATGGGCAGGTGTTCATCATATTCTTTATAAATAAGATCGCCAACCTCATAACGACAGGCGGGATCATAGCGATAGACGACCTGCTGCCTCTGATCGGCCGTTTTCATGAAAACCAGCCTTTCAGCCATTTCCTCAAGGCTGAAAGGCTTCTTTTCCCTTTCCAGTTCCTTCTCGAGGAAAATAAGGTCTGATTCCTTGATTTCTGTCGTTAAAGTCTGGTCTGACATTTTTCCTATTTCTTTCCCATTAATAATAGCATAATTGCCTTCTGAACATGAAGACGGTTTTCAGCCTGGTCATAGACAATGGATTGGGGTGAATCAATTACCTCATCGGTTACTTCCTCGCCCCGGTGAGCCGGGAGGCAATGCATGAAGAAAGCACCTTCAGCCGCCCGGGACATCAGTTTCTGGTTAACCTGATAGGGTGCAAAAATCTTTTTCCTGATTTCTCTTTCGCTTTCCTGACCCATGGAAGCCCAGACATCAGTATAGACAGCATCGGCTCCAGCCACAGCTTCCTCGGGATCATGGGTTAAGATAAGTTTAAAACCGGTCTGCTGGCCATCTTCCTGAGCCAGCCGGACTATTTCCGGCTTTGGCTCATAGCCAGGCGGAGTGGCTACAGCCACGGTCATCCCGGCCTTGGCCCCGGCAAAAAGAAGGCTGTGGCAAACATTATTGCCATCACCAACATAGGCCAGCTTCAGGCCGGCCAGATTGCCCTTTTTTTCTCTGAGGGTAAAGACATCAGCCATGGCCTGGCAGGGATGAAGTAAATCAGAGAGGCCATTGATTACCGGAATGCTGGCTGCCCGGGCGAGCTCAATAACATTCTCATGAGCAAAAGTCCGGATCATGATGCCATCAACCCAGCGTTCCAGATTCTTGCCAATATCAAAGAAGGTTTCCCTGGTTCCGGCCTGAATATCGGCTGGAGCGAGATAAATGGCCTCGCCGCCAAGCTCTAACATGCCTACCTCAAAGCTAACCCTGGTCCTTAAGGAGGGCTTCTGAAAGATCATGGCCAGAACTTTATTTTTAAGGCGCTGGCGGAAGCGATTCGGATTCTTTTTCATTTCTCTGGCCAGATCAAGGATTTCATGGAATTCATAAAGGGTCAGGTCATGGATGGAAATAAAATCTTGCATCATTTCTTGCCTCCCTTTCAGGCTGCCCTGATTCTGGTTCCAGCCCGGTTGATGAGAGCAGCCCTCAGATAATTGGCGGAGGTAATCAGGACTTCCTGGCCTCCACCCTCGATATATTCAATGGCGGCCTGAATTTTTGGACCCATGGAGCCAGGGGGAAACTGGCCTTCCTCAAGGTAGCGTCTGGCTTCTTCCACCGTCATGACATCTATGGGTTTTTGATCGGGCCGGCCAAAGTTTAAATAGACCCGGTCAATGCTGGTCAGAATAATAAAGAGGTCTGCTTTGATTTCACGGGCCAGAAGGCTGGCGGCAAAATCCTTATCAATGACAGCCTCGACTCCCTGGAAAAGGCCATTGCCATTGATAATCACCGGGATCCCGCCGCCACCAGCAGCAATAACAATCCGGCCGGAATGGACCAAGTCGCGGATGATTCTTTTGGGGAGAATATCAATGGGCCGAGGTGAAGGGACAACCTTGCGCCAGCCCCGGCCGGCATCCTCAATCATGGTCCATTTTTTCGAGCGCATCAGGGTCTGAGCCCGGTATTTTGTGTAAAAGGGGCCAACAGGTTTGGTGGGATGGGCAAAGGCCGGGTCATGGCGATCAACAATCACCTGGGTAATAAGAGTGGCCACTTCTTTATCAATAGAGGCCCGGCGAAGCTCATTGACCAGGGCCTTTTCCAGCATGAAACCCATGCTGCCCTCGGTCATGGCATCGCAAACCTCCAGGGTAAAGGGAGGAATTTTGGTGACGGCCTCCTCCATCTGAATTAAAAGGTTGCCGACCTGGGGCCCATTCCCGTGAACGACAATTAACTCGTAGCCCTTGCGGACAATGCTGATCATCAATCTGGCTGCCTTCTGGGCATTGCGCATCTGCTCTTCCTGAAGACCACGCGAGTTTTCAGGCAGGATGGCATTGCCGCCAAAGGCTACCAGAGCGATCTTTCTTTTCATCAAAACCTCTCCAGAATTTCCTTCAGATTGGGCGAGCCAATTTCTTCAAGTTCATAAATAACATGCAGGATTTTCTTATTTGTTTTGATGACCCGATTGAGGTCAATGGGGGTGGCGCTGACGACAAGGTCGCAGTCGGCTCGATTAATTGTTTCCTGGAGCTCAGCTATCTGCTCGGGCCCATAGCCCATGGCTGGAAGAACCTGATTGAGGTGTTTATATTTTTCAAATGTTTCCTTGATACTGCCCACAGCGAAGGGCCGGGGATCGATGATGGCCGAAGCTCCATGATTTCTGGCGGCTACAACCCCAGCCCCGAAGGTCATCTCGCCATGAGTCAGGGTTGGGCCATCCTCAATCACCAGAACTCTTTTCCCGGCAATGAGGGAACCATCTGCCACAGTAATTTTAGAATTGGCCCTGATCACCGTGGCTCCGGGATTAATGGCCTGGATGTTTTTAAGCAAAAGATTAACTTTTTCTTCAGGAGCTGTGTCCATCTTGTTGATAATCAGGACATGGGCCCGGCGGAAATTGGTTTCGCCCGGATGATAGGTGAGCTCATGGCCGGCGCGATGGGGGTCCACGACGACAATTTCGAGGTCAGGCCAGTAGAAGGGAAAATCGTTGTTCCCGCCATCCCAGAGAATTATTTCGGCTTCTTTTTCGGCTTCAGCCAGAATGGCACCATAATCAACGCCAGCATAAACGACGATGCCCCGGCGCAGATGGGGCTCATATTCCTCTCTTTCTTCAATAGTGCAGTTGTGATAATCCATGTCCTCAAGGGTGGCAAAGCGCTGAACCCGCTGTTTTTCGAGATCGCCATAGGGCATGGGATGCCTGATAACCACGACCTTTCGGCCCTTCTCTTTAAGCAGAGAGGCAATTTTGCGGCTTGTCTGGCTTTTACCTGAACCGGTGCGAACAGCACAGACGGAAATGACCGGGACCTTAGCCTTGAGCATGGTGTCTTCAGGACCGAGGAGCGAAAAGCTGGCGCCAGCGGCGAGAGCAATAGAAGCCCGGTGCATGACGTATTCGTGAGAGACATCGCTATAGGCAAAGAAAACTTCCTGAACCTTAAATTTCTTGATCAGTTCCGGCAGCTCCTCTTCCGGGTATATTTTGATGCCTTCAGGATAGAGCGGGCCGGCCAGAGAGGCTGGATAGAGGCGATCCTCGATGTCCGGGATCTGGGTGGCCGTAAAGGCCACCACCCTGTATTCAGGATTATGGCGGAAAAAGACATTAAAATTATGAAAATCCCGTCCGGCGGCTCCCATAATAATGACATTTCGCATGAAAATAAAACTCCTTCCTCAAATTTTTAAGATTTTTTCCCTTAAAAGGGAAAAAAAATAGTATAGTATAGGCGGGGCGAGGCTGCAAGCTGGTCAGAGGCCGGGCTTTTCCCGGGGGTTAGGCGGGGAGGCAAGGAGGGAAGATCACAAATCGTTAATCAAACACGTTAATCAAATAGGTTAATTGATAAGATTACTCAGTTAGAAAAAGTTGTTTAAATAATTTCACAAAGTCGTTTAAATAATTTTACTTAATGCCCTGGTAATGCCCCAGCCTTCTTAAAATCTCTCAAAGATATTTTCCTCTTTGTGGTTTAATTCTTCATCAAATTCCTTTCTAGCTAATTTTCTGGCCGTTTTAGAATTTCTCTGGCTTACTCTTCCTTTAATTCCTCTTCGATTTCCTTCTTCCAGCTTTTATCCTTCCGGTCATAACCCTTTTTGCCTTTTTTGGTGGAATGGGGGTGGGCTGGGGGTGGCATGGGCCGCCTCAATTTTAGCCAGGCTGGCTTCTGACGGCGATCGAGGCGTCTCGGCATGGCCTGCCTGCTCCTTAAAATATGCTCCTAAAATTGCGTTCCTGAAGGCTAAAGATAGACAAGATCAGCCTCCAGGCGAAGGGGGTCAAGGAGGACGACTGTGCTCTTTCCGGTTAACCAGCCTCCTGTTTCACCGGGATTAATGAGGAGCGTTTGACCGACCCGCCTGATTTCAGGGCGATGGGTATGCCCGAAGATAATGACGTCGTAACGGCCGCTGTGGGCCAGAGATTCAACCTCATGATGAAGATGGGTTAAAAGGAAACGGAGATTATTTTCAGCCCAGACGAGGGGTGCCTGTCTGATTTCACCGAAGGGTCTGATTGCTTCCTCGAGGCCAATCTTTTCGCCATCACAGTTGCCAAAGACAGCTTTGAGGGGACAATTGAGGGTAGCCAGTTCCCGGGCTGTAAAGGGAGCGACAAAGTCGCCCGTATGGATGACCAGGCGACAGCCAGCTTCCTGAAAGACGGCTATAGCTCGCCTCACCGCCCCCAAATTATCATGACTATCACCCATCACACCAATCATTTTGGCCCTTTAATTATACCAAATAATTCTAATGCATAGGATGCCTAAAACCTGTTGCCTCATGAGAAAATCTATATGAAAGCATATTCATTGCCTCACGTAAGAATCTATACGAAAATAGGTGCAATTTCCCTTTGTTTTCTGTAGCCGCTATAGTCTATTTCTTAGTTTATCTATCTCTGCCTTTAACTTTACCACTTTCAGCTCCTGGTAGATTTGGCCAAGGCGATTCTTCTGCTCCGAACTTATTCCTGGGGATTCTAATAATCTCTGGTAAGGCGTTTTAGGCAGATCATGCTTTTTTGTTACCCGGCTGCCTCTTCTCTCTTTCCTGATAAGCTTCATGCTGGGTAGAAAGAAGTTATAATACAATCTGGAGAGCGAGTAAATCTGTTCTAAAAGCTTCTTCTCTTCTTCAGTATCGTATCTGAGATAACCCACCAGACGTCGAACCACCGAGTAGTTCTTCTGTTCTACATAACAATTATCGTTCTTCTTGTAGGGGCGGCTGCGGGTAAAGGTTAACTTGTTTTCCTCGTAATAGCGGATGAGATGGGCATTGATGAAGGCGCCGTCGTTATCTGAGTCTATCCCCAGGAGAGGGAATGGCAGTCTCTGTTTTATCCTCTCCAGGGCCTGGAAGGTCCAGACCTGAGCTCGATGACGTAAGGCCTCGGTTTCTACCCAGCCGGAAGACACATCGGTGGCGTTCAAACAGATAAGATTATCTTCCGACCACAGTTGCGTAATAACCAGCTCGCATAACAGCAATGATAACCGGTAAAACCAAAAAACTCTTCCCATATAAAGCATCTTTCCTTCTTTGAAGTGCTTTTCTTTCTTTGAATCTCTCTAATAACTTTCAGCCAGCTCACTTAATGAGGCTCATCTAACCTGCATGTCTAACCTTATATCCTTGCCTCCCGGCAAAGGTTACCCCGATATTTAAGGGCTCACCCCGCCAGATGACAAGATAATTTCGTCGAGATTTCCTCGTGAGGCAACGAATCAATTTCATATAAAATTTAAGTGAGGCAATTCGGAATATTCCACCATCTTCATCTTCATGAAAAAATCCACCTGGTCAGGCGAAAGCCTTGGCCGTGGCATCTAAACCTCCTTTCGTTTCCAAAAAATCTTAAAGGAGAGGATGCCACATGGGCTGAATTTTTCAAGGTCGGTCCTTTTAAATCAAATCCTCCTAAATATTTCCAATCTGTATCACACAAAAATGGATGACCGAGAGCTCGTAAATCTATGCGCCGATCTGCTCGTAATACATCACGCCGCTTTACAATTTGCAAACATTCTTATACACCAGGCTATAAAAATGAAAAACTGCACAAATTTTCGTATTGATTATTATGTGGGGCAATGAATATGCTTTCATATAGTTTCTTAGATGAGGCAAAAGGGTGAGAAAAAAGCTAGTACTTACAGCTAGTTCTATCAAAAACTAATTACTTACTTGGCCGAAGACTTCTGGATAACGTTTAATCTGTTCTAAAATATCCTCATCATAGCGAATCACTATGACTCTGTAGCCGCGGGCTTTTAATTCGTTACGAATATATTCATCTTTTGCTTTTTGATCTGGTTGGTCATGAACAGATCCATCACAGAAAACGCAAATGTTTGGGCAGTAAAAGAAATCAGGAATTGTGTTTACCTCAGCTATGAGTTTCTGAGCATCATCCGGTAGCTTTAAATTGTTGTCCTCTAAAACCCTCAAAAAGCGTCTCTCTAATTCAGAAGTTTCATCAGTTAGCCGTTTTAAATAATTTAAATGTTCCTCCCTTATTTTTCCTTTATGTCTTCTCCTCGTAATAGATTGCTTCATTTGAATTAAAAAATCTTTAATGGCATGTCGGTCAAGAAGAATAGCTACATTTTGATTCTTGTAGCTCATCAAACACTCGTAGCAGGCTGATATACAATCTTTTTTTAGATCAGCACCGCTATCAGGATCAAAATGGCAGATACTAAGGGCTTCCTTGGCTACACAACTTAGGGCGTGACGATCTTCAATAATCTGCCTTAATATGCCGCAGCCCCCCTCAGTTGCTTCATAAAAAAGGTAGGCAGTATAGTCTTTTCTACCAACTGTTAAAACTTCTATTTCCGATTCTTCTAACTGGTAATATTGCTCAATTCCGCGTTTAATGGCAAATTTAAGTGACTCTGAAAAATTGGGGTTTTCAACCAAGCTGCAGTTAGTTAAGTACATTAGAAGTATGTTTTGCGTGGTATTTACAAAGAGCCGAACATTTTCAACATTTCTAGGTTTAGGCTTTCCTGTCTTATTATCAGAAACAGAACTTATTATTTCGCCAGATTCAAGGTCGATGTTAAAACCTTTTTGATCAGCATTGCGCAAGCCATGATTAATTTTCATCAGGTTTGCAGCAGCGGCATATTTTAATTTCAGAATATCATTACCATTATTTTGGACGTCAGCTTCAATTATTCTCTCGGATGGATCTCCTGGGGGTAGCTGGTAGTAAGTTTCAATTTGATATCCAAATCTTTTTCTTTCTTCTTCTAAAGAAGTAATCCTTTCCACCCGGCGAGTTCTGATATTCGGCATTTCAAGAACATTTATTACAATGCTATTTTCTCCATCAAATAATATGTGGCATGAAGGACAGCGGTCGAGATCTCCTTCGCCATAGGCCCCGCAATTAAAACAAAGTCTTTTCTGGCTCTTACGTTCGGATAAGCCACCAGGAGGAGCCTGGAAAGTGGCACATTCCCATTTTGTACCTTCGTGATAGATGATATTGCGTGGGGCAAATTCATATATAGCCAGAAATCTCGGGCGTGAAATGTATTCTCCTTCACCTTTATTTACCCAGGCTCGGACCGGAAGGGCAGGGAAGTTATAGCCAGGCAGAAATCCTTCGGTGGCCAGATAGCGGTAAGGATAAAAGTCACTTTCTTCATGCGAGACTTCAAACTGGCGTAATAAGTTAAGCTGTCTTCGGGCCTCATCTTGTTTTTCTTGTGCCTTTTTCTGTGCTTCTTTTGTCTTGGCTTTATCTTCCTCAGCCCGAGCTGTTTCAAGCATTCTTTTTGCTGCTTTATATAATTCTCTCCATCTGTTAAAAGCCAAATCAAATTCGCGAGGAGTGTTTTTTAAAACCTGATCTAACCAATCTTCCTTATACCAATAAGTTTTATTTAAATCGTCTAAATCGGCTTTAAACATATTTCTGATAAATTCTTTTATTTCTTCGTGTCTTTTTAGCCCCAGTTCAAAAGTTCCTAATATGTTTTCTTTTAAAGGTAATTTGTCGTTTTCTATGTCAATGATATTCTCAATTGATTTGCCCAACGGCAGGCGCAAAAATGATAGCCAGACAGAGTGTATGTGGGATTTGACCAGCATTTCGTTGGTAATATCCAGGCGGGGCGGCCGCACGATCCCAGAAACCATGTCTGAACGATGGTTGAAGAAGTATTGATCGTGATTATTTAAAGCTCCGCAAAACGTAATTACAAGGCCAGGCTGTCCTTGCCGGCCAGCGCGTCCGCACCGCTGAGCATAATTAGCGGGTGTAGGAGGAACATTCCTAAGATGAACCAGTTCCAAATCCGCAATATCAATACCCAGCTCCATGGTAGGGGAACAAACAAGAAAAGGTAGACGTTTGCCAAGCTGAGCAGCATTGGCTTGATCTTCAGGAGACCAGCGAAATCTTTTTTCACGTCTCTCTCGCTCTCCTGGGGTAACTACTTGAGCGGTATGCTCGCGAGCTTCCAAATTGGCCAGATGGGCTGCTTCTTCCATATAAAATTTTTTAAAGAATTCATTGACTGAACTTTGAACCTTTTTGTATCTTTCATCTTGAACCCGTTTCGTATAAACCGGGTCAGGGGCTGGAGCATTGCCATCACCTAATTTCCAGATTAAGCTGGCCACGTTTAATTGAAATAATTCAGAACCATCTTGCGAACTTATCGGAGCAAGAAGACCCTGCCTTACCAAAAGATTTAAAAAATTATTTAAAAAAGCATCATACTCGGCCGCATTTATTTCAAGATTAGATATCAAATAGCGGCCAATTTGACTCCTTGGGCCTATCTTCCAGCCGTCAGCCGGTTTCGGCGATTGCCAGGATTTAATAAGTTTGCTTGCCCACCTTAATCTTTCAGTCTCTGGGTTTAATCCCCAAAAATCATTAAGGTAATTTTCAGACTTCTTTATCAATTGTTTTTGATGAAATGGGTCTAGGGCTTTAGCATTTATAGCCAGTTTCCCTCTGGCATAATCAAGAAAAGCTCTTACGATAATTTCCCTTTCTTCAGGACTCTTTCTTTGCAATTTTGGACAAAAGTCCCAGGCTCCGGGGTTTTCGCATAATTCTTTTAAACCTTTATAATCTATCTTAAGCAATCCAACCTGTTCCAGATTGGGTTGGGTGACTCGCCAGCCCCGTCTTAAATCTTCATATAACCGGTATTCAATCACTTCTTCAAATGCTTTCCATATGTCTTGGGCTATCTGGCTTGACGGATCTAGCTCCGGATTCTTGGCAATATTGCTAATGGATAAACCACAGTTGGCTACGACCGAGCTTGAAATTTCATAAACTTGAAGTTCCTTTTTATCTTTTAAGGCTGAATAAAGAGCAGAGCGGAGGACAGCCATATGGACAAAATCGTTAAAATGTCCTGCTTGCAATGAGGCATCCTGCCGGTTATCAGTAAAAGTTAATAGCTTATCTTTGACTGTTTTAATTTTATTAGCGTGCCTTAAAAGGGAAATAGCCAGCACCGTAGTGGCGCTGGACCGACCTTCACTGGATAGCGTTGCTAACTTAGTAAATTCTTTTTCTCGTTCTGTATAAAACTCTCCGCAGTTAAGGCAAAGGTAAAAACCAGGCTGCCACCACATTTTTACTGCTTCTGGATGAGGCTCATTGAAATATGTACCGTCAGGGAGGACCCAAACAGGAGACGGAACCCGGTTTCTCCAGGTAGGTTTAAGCCTGCCGTCGGTATCATACCAATCTTCTGGAATAAGATCCATACTCCAATCATTTTCCTCATCAGCTAACATGAGAAACCCAGTTTCCTTTTCTTCATCTTCGTCTTCTTCCCCAATAAAATGGGCCGAAAATTTTTTTTCATCTTTTTTTACTCGGTAATAATCCTGACCACACTGCCGGCAAAACCGGATCGGACACAAGAGCTTGCCTTTCTCCGCTTCAACTTGTCCTTCCAGGGAAAATTGGCGGGAATCTCTTTTTTCGATTGTGGCATAGAGTGATTTTCCCTGGCTTATAAATTGATGAAGCTTAAAAGCCAGGACACGGTTATTATCTTCTTTTATCAGCTCGGCTCCTTTATTCAAGGCTTCAATTAACCTGCTCACGCATAGATTTTCATCTTGTTTGACGATTCTGGATAGTTCTTTCGCCGCGTCGGATAGAGTCTTAGGCGGTTGCCTCCTTAATTCTCCATCTGACCGCTCTTCAATTCCCAGGTTGTATTCAATCCATCGCACAAGAGGATGACGTTTATAAGCATCTAAATCGTCTGAAAATGGCAGGTTAAATCCCTTTATTATTTCATCTTTGGTGGGTTTCCCACCTACGGTGAAAGGGAAAAGCTTTTCTTCTATAACCTGGCCCGGCCGGAAGCTATGCCCAAAAAGTTTGGAGGCGAAATTAGCGACTGCCTGTCGTCTCTCCTGAGAACTGGCTTTGGGATGAGAAACCATGGTAGCGCTGGTGCCAATGTGGATGAGATTATCGCCGCCGCAGTGTTGATTTAACCTCCTTATCAGCATAGCAACATCTGCCCCTTGCCTCCCTCTATAAGTATGAATTTCATCAAAAACCAAAAATTTAAGCCCGCCGTTTTCTTTGTTAAAGAAAATTTTATCCTCAGGCCTGATGAGGAGCAATTCCGCCATAACATAATTGGTCAGGAGGATCTGTGGGGGATTTTGCCGCATATTTTCTCTTATATCTTCTGTTGTATCGCCGGTATATTTATTAAAAGTTACCGGAAAGGGTCTTCCTGTTCTTTTTTCATAACTTGATTTTAAGTTTTCCAGCGCCTGATGCTGAGAATTAACCAGCGCATTCATTGGATAGATAATCAAGGCTGAAACTTTCTGCCCCAACGTTTCCTGGTTTTTGATTAAATAATCTATAATTGGCAAAAAATAGCACAAGCTCTTTCCGGAACCTGTTCCGCTGGTCACGATAAAGCTCTCGTCAGAAATAGCCTTGAGAATGGCCTCTTCCTGGTGCTTATACAGAATATAGGGCTTACCCTCTGGACTGAATATTCTGGCTGTTTCTTTTTGGATAAGCCCCTCAGCGGCCCATTGATCTACACTTTTCCCACTTAAATAAGCCGGGCTAATCTGAAGCAGCGGGTCTGGCCAGAGCTTTGCTTCTTCTTTCAGAGCCTGGTTGACGAATTCGCGGGCTCTATCGTCTGCTATCAACAAAAAAGAATGAACAAAATCAGAATAATCTTTAAGAACCTTCTTGTGAAGTTCAAATATGGTGCTCACTTTTGTTTACCTTTTAATTCCTCTTAATTTTATTTATTTGTCATATCGTCTATTCAAATAAAGGTTTTATCTGCCCGATAGCGGTCTTCTGTTGGGTTAATAGCATTTGGCAATTCTTGAATGCGAGATATAAGCTTAACTAATTTGTTATCGCAAGTTAAAATATAAAGATAATCTCGCGAAATATCATAGAAATCCATTAAATACTTAGCCGCAGCTAATAATATTAAATCAGACGTTTGAACTTCCTTGCCACCTCTATACATCCTTTCGAAAAATCTATCGACTGAAATTATTATGTCCCGATTTGTTCCAAGGTCATGAATTTTTACCTGCCGACCTGCCTTGGACATTTCTCTATGAGGTGTTGAAATTAATTTTCTGAGACGTTTTGTAGCCTGATTATATGAGCGGGAATTTTGAAAATATTTCTTTTTATAGTACCATTTAGCCAATACCTTGAATGCTTCAGCAATGCAAACATCAGGTACATAAATTCTTGCCTGATTTTCCTTCAGCTGTTTATTTATAATTTTCCAATATTCAAGACATCGTTCAGTCCTAAGCTGTTCTTTATGGTCTGTGAATTTGATATATTTTGATCTGTTCATTTGAGGCAAAGCCAAATATACCAGGACATTGGCATCTATTATGAAATAATTTTTGTGTCCCTCTGGAGATTTGGGTATCGTGCGCTTTCTGGCCAAGCTTACTCTCCAGATAATTTTGAGTTTAGATCAATTAAACGGCGGAGTAATTCTCTTCGGGCTTCCGGCGATACCGTAAACCTGATTTGGCCGCGGTCATTTTTATGAAAATCATGGCCTAAGTTCAAGTCATCCCAGCCGTAGCATAAGAGAATGGCTCGGTCCATCTCAATATGTAGCTCGCGGAGACGAATTATATCAGCTTCTTGACAATCTGGGTTATGAAAGAAGTTATAAGTTTTGGTAAGACCAAACTGTCTGGTCAGCATAACCTGCCGACGATGTTCATGATAAGCAGCCCCAATTTGCGCTGCTTGTTGAAATATCTGCGGCATGTCTTCTAATCGGCATTTTCCTTTTGCCATATATTCATACTCTATGGGAGGAAATGGGAAGGTGTCGAAGCAATCGGCTACTGTGTATCTATTTCGCGATTCTAAGGTTGGTCCTCGCCATTCTGCGAATACAGAGTGGATGTTTGATTGCAATAGACAAAAGTGATAGTCATCATCAAAAGCAAAAACGATTATGGTCTGATCATAAATTATGCCTTTGGGCAGGAAAGCTAGTGCGTGCCAACTTGAAGTCAAAGACCTTGCTAAAATTCGCCGCAGGGGTACAATGGCACAGTAGAGTTGGGTCGCTGCCGAACCGTATTGCCACCAGAATGTTTTTCGCTTCGCCTGTATAGGGATTGAATCTTTAAGCTTTTCCCTTTCAGGTTTAACCTTTTCTTCTACAATACGAATTAGGTCAGGGTATTGCCTGGCGTGTTCAAGGTCCCAATCAAAAAAGTTAATCACCCAGCGGCTTGGCTGCTGGTTGGGATGGTTATTCAGGTCTTCGCCATTCAAGTATGGGAAAAGGCAATCTGCATAGCGTAGGTCCTTAGCAATCAACGACTTCGCTTCTTCTGGTTTAAGAGTAAAGCCTGTTCCTAATACGTATGAGCCTATAAAAGCCCTGCCCTCGTTCTGTCGTAAACATACCGGCTCTGATTCAGGTTCGGCATCCAGTCTGGATGAGATAAAATCTACTTGTTGACCATCAAGAATAGGAAGACAGCGTGTCGTGATATTTCTTTCGTCTGGCTTATGAATGGCGATCAAATTAACTTCAACATTAGCTGCTCCAGGCCATTTAATAAAGCGTTTGGCGAAGGTGATGACACCTCCTTGGCGTAATATAACCGCTAATCCAGACTCTCGAGTATCACCTTGTCCCATTGTATTGGTTGCTACCATACCCAATCTGCCGCCAGACTTAAGCAAGCTAAAAGCACGGCGATAAAAGGCGGCGCATAAATCAGCCGTGCCGCCAAATGGAGCAAAAATTATTTCCATCCACTTACGATAATTTTCGCCAAAGGCTCTACTTATTTTTAATCCTCCCAGGAACGGCGGATTACCCAATATGACGTCGAAGCCTCCGTTTTTAAATACTTCGACGAACTCCAATGCCCAGTGAAAGAAGCGGCGGTCAAATTCCGCCTGAAATACAAAACCATTTTGACGGGGATCAGGTAAAATGCCGCGCGAAAGGGCATCCTGCAAGCTTATTGTCGTCAAGGGGCTGTGATTAGAACTATATGATTGGAAGAATGCCGCAGTCCATACATTGGCAGCCAGAAGCAAACGGCAAAAATCGGTGCTATCTCTCAAATCATGATAACCCTTTGACTTGGCTCTCAACTCTTCAACAGTATCTTCTGGTATATCTAATATGCCTTCCAGTTCTGATGCAAAGCGGCTCAAGATTTGAGTCACAATTTCATGTTGAAATAGTAAACTCTTGCGCTGATCAGCATTTTCCTTTTTTGCTTGGCGAGCCAGGGCACGGTCATCGTTGCCGAGAGGTTGATAAGCTTGATCCGGGATTCCATTTTTTAGAGCGTCGAGACCAGCAATTCCAACCAAAGAATCACCGCACCGAATATGGTGGTCAAGAAAAGTAAGTGGTTTGCCTTCGCAATGAGCTTCCAGCCACAGGGCAACCTTACAGAGTTCAACCGCTAAGGGATTTTTATCCACGCCATAAATGCAATGAGATATCACGTCTCTAACAGCTTCGCGGATAGCGTCAGGGGCTGGCTCATCTTCGCCAGTCCGTATTCTTGCCAGTTCCTTTCCGAGCCGGCGGGCAGCAGCCAGAAGGAAATGACCTGAGCCCGAGGCTGGGTCACAAACTTTTATTGATAAGATGGCTTTTTCTTTTTCTTGTTTAGTCTTTAAATTTTTTAATCTTTCTTCTATCACCGGATCGAGAGCGAAATGAACCAGGTCGGCAACTAACTCTGCTGGAGTGTAATAAGAACCAGTCAATCTACGTTGAGTGCCAGAGCCGAAATCAAATTTCGGGTTTTGCGGATTGCTTCTATCTATAAAAGGTTCGAGTTCAAGGAGGCTTTCATAAACAGAGCCAAGTTCCTCTACATCAAGGGCAGAATAGTTTACCTTAAGGGGGGGGCTGGAGTTGTTTTCGCGATAATAAAAAAGATACCAGAGTGCTTCGAGCAAATTCCGATTAGAAATAGTGAATTTATCAAAATTAGTTTCTTTAAAAAGATCGCCGTTAAGTGGAGAGGCCTTAAGAAATTTAGCTAACTTTTCATCTCCGAATACTTTCCACAATACTCTGAGACTTTGCCAGAGGTCGTCATAATTGTTATAAGCTCGATAATCATCAACCAGCTTTCTCAAACGGCTAATTGAATAATGGTTGATATAGACAGGGTCAGAGCTGATCAGGCCCCTTTCTTCCGAGACAAGAAGGAAAAGAAAGCGGTATACAAGCCGAAGAAGCTGCTGATAAAAGTCTTGTTTTTTGAATTGTTCATTATCAGAGGAGCTTATTAGCTCTCTTAACTCAATGTTTTTTGGGTGGTTTAGGAAGCCGTTCCCCAGAATTTTCAAGCATTCGGTTACTCCATCGCGCAGATTTTCGCGGACCCGACCACCTTGTTCTATCGTGTATTGGCGGTATTTTTCCAGAAGACATTGGCTGGCATCTTCAGATGTTTTTGGTAGTCGGGATCTATGCAGGAGGCGATATAAAATGGCAAAATCTTCAAATAACTGGTCCTCCATAATGGTCTGGAGGTCAAATTCTATGTAAGATTGGCGCCTGATATAGGTACTATCTCGCAAGAGCCGTATGGTAAGACCGTTGGTAACAATTCCCCAGACATTGTCTGACCTGTTTAAGTATTCTTGAACAAGGGCGTGAGGCGATAAGCGCGGACGACCGGAGGCAGCGACCTGCCCGAGTTTCTGACCTGCACCGACAATATGAACCGGTGGGGCATTTTCTTCAGAACCGGCCCGGTGAGATATGGAAAAAGATAGATCACCTATGACGTAAGCCCTGCGGTTGTATTCTAAATCATAGCCAAACAGGCGGAAGAACGGAATCATCCAGAGGTCCCGAGTTTCAGAGGTACCGATTTCATCTTCCTCCCATTTCTGCTTTTTTTCACTAAATACGCTCCAGTATTTTCTGGCATCAGCAAAAACTGAAGCTATCTCATCCAAAAGATTGCTGTTTGGTTTAAGACCGAAATCAACTGGTCTCTGTCCTTCAATTTCAGCCCTGGCTATTTTTTCCAGAATATCTGAGCTGAATAGGCCGCCTTCAATTTTAATGCTTGGAAATACCTTCAATTTTTCACCACTGGTTGCAAGACTAAGATTCCAAGCAGGTCAGGCGGCATTTGAGGCTCAACGTTTAAATCTCTGACTTTAAGATGTACTGCCTGCCTGATACGTTTCTGACTATCTTTTAATTCTAAGGCTCGGTTATTTATCTGGTTAAGAATGTCTTCAGTAAGCGGGTCGTTTTTACCCCAGTCCGCAGGCTCAGCAGACCAATTTCTCAGATCATTTAAGGCGATAGATATTAGTTCTTTCTTTTCACCGAGGGGAATATTTTCAGCTGGGGTAGCTTTTTCCAGCAATGAAAGAGCTTCTTCTTTGGTCAGCCATTCAATCTTTCCGCCTTGAGCCTTGTAATATCCGGCAACCTGCACCTCTTCTGCAAGTAGAGGATCCTTTTCAGGGATTTTAATGAGGTATCTGATCCGAAGAAGTAATAAAGTTGTTAACCGGCTAACCCAGCTTGTCCTGATAGCTCCACAGCGAGAAACTGGTCTGTGGTTTTGCTCGGAAGCAGGGGAGGAGCGCAGAGCTTCTTCCATAGCATACTGAGCCAGGACGCTGACAAAAGAATGATTTCGGCCTATGTATTCGGTTCCCGCTGGAGTTGGGGATATAAAGCTTATTTTCCAATATTTGCTTTTTGACTTGGGTAGATTTCTTTTTATTAACTCTGGAATATTGTTTTGATCAGCAGAAATAAGATTTAATGAATAAATCTGGTCATTTTTAGTGAACTGGATGCCAATTTTTTCTAGCATAGATAGAACAAAAGACTTAACAGTCTCCGGGTCACCCAGAACTGAATCTGTTAGTTCCAGTTCTTTTTTAACTTCTTCTAACTTTATTGCTTTCTGGGCAAAGCGAGTTCTATTTTCTTGTTCCCTTCTTGAATCAATTTCCCATTTCTTCTGAAATTCAATAACTTCAGGAATATCAAGGCCGAGTTCTAACTGTTCAATGGCAGCAGTCATTCTTTTCTTAAAGAAAAGAGCATTAATCAGAGCCTCCATTAAACTTTCATTTTCTTCGGGCACCGGGACGTAGGTTCCGAGAGTTTTTCTAATTTCTTTGGCTTTATCTAAAAGGACTTGAATAATAGCTCCGTCAACAGGGTTGTTTTTACCGTAAAATCTTACAGCCTTGACTTTAGTCTCTTTTTGTCCGTAACGGTCTACCCGCCCTTCTCTTTGTTCCAGCCGGTTTGGATTCCAGGGCAGGTCATAATGTATAACAGCCGTAAATTTTTCCTGAAGATTAATGCCTTCTGAAAGACAATCAGTAGCGACCAGCACGCGAGATTCATCAGGGCTTATGTCGTCGATTTTGGCTTTTCTTTCATCATCAGGAATTCTTCCATGAAGCGTGACTACTTGAATTTTATCTTCTAAAATATTTTTGAGATGCTCACCTAAGTATTCGGCTGTAGCGACATACCGGCACCAAATGATTGGATTATATTCTTCTTTCAGAAGGTCTTTAACAATTTCGATACATCTGGATAACTTTTTATCTTTTCCGGTGTTTAAGATTTCAGAAGCCAGTTTTTTAAGTTTAACTAATTTACTTTTTTCACTGTCGTTTAAGGTTCCTTCGGCGTCTTCTATTGGTGGCAAGGGATTCTCGTCGTCTGGTGATTCGGCGGTTGGCTCGTAGACAAATTTCTCATAATAACCGCCTTCCTCATTCAAATCGTCTCTTTTGAGGCGAGCGCTAAAAGCCACCTCGGCTGCCTTTGGGCTGGACATCACACATCTCAAGAGGGCTAAAGCCCCCCAATACCTCATACGTCGTTTTGTATCTGTAAGACCCTCAGCAGAGGATACAATTTCAAAACAGAAATCATAAGTTTTCTTGAAAAGCTCAAGATATTCTGGTGAGAGTTCATAAGTCTCGTCACTAGTAACTCTTTCTGGAAAGATTCTTTCGGCTCCTTCCCATGATTTTTCAATGTCTTTTCTGGTTCGCTGGACAAAATGCCTGGCGAGCTTTTCTCTTTCCCTCTCAGATAATCCACTAAGGTTAATATCATTGAATTCCGGATTAAGTAACGTAAGAAGAGACTTGAAAGCCTCGGGGATGCCGCTATGAGGCGTAGCAGTAAGAAAAATCATATGCCTTGGCGGAGTTTTAAGGGCAATTTCTTTGAGCAGCTCGTGACGCTGTTGCTGGTTCATGTTATTAGCTGCCTCAGCAGCTCCGTGAACCTCATCAACTATTACAAGTTCAGGACAGAATTGTAAAAATTGATGCTTGTTCTTATCACTTTTGACCCAATCTATGCTTATAACGTGGATGGGAAATTGCTGATAAATAGTTTTGCCAGGGGGGACCTTCTTTTCAAGCTGGGAAATAGTCCCGGACCTGATTACAGTCGGTTCAAGGTTGAACTTTTCTTTTATTTCCTTTTCCCATTGTTCGCACAGATAAGGTGGGCACAAAACACTAAAACTCTTTATTTCACCACGATCCCATAATTCTCTGGCTACAAGCAGGGCTTCTATTGTTTTGCCGACTCCGACGTCATCAGCGATAAAAACTCTTATGGGGTCAAGGCGCAGAGCCATTAAAAGCGGAACAAATTGATATATCCTTGGTCGTATTGAAATTCTGCCTAATGAACGGAAAGGTGCTGCTCCTTCTCGCAAAGAGAGCCGAGTGGCTTGCCAGAAAAGGAAGCAGCTTCTGGCATCCTTCACATCATCGGGATTGGGCAAGGGGAAGGAGGCTGGAGTTACTCGCTCAGAAGGAATATCATAGCCAATTAAATTTGTAAGTTGTTTATGGATGGCGACAACTTCATCCGGCGAACCAGCCAGAGGCCGGAGAAGATAAACATCTTGATTATCGGATGGCAGAAGAACCCATTCCCGGTTGCGGCATTTTACAATAGTTCCCACATTCATTGAAAAGACCTTTAAATTCTATTTAAAAAAAATTCTAAAAAATTTCAAGCAATATGTTTCTTAGCTGGTGTACAAAATAGTTCGCAATCTGAACTAGAGGAGTGAGCCATCGTAAACTCTCCTTTTAAAGGAGAAAACTTTAAGAAAGGAGGTGTCATTTACGATGGCTCAAAGAGATTATAAGGCATTTTTGGAAAAATGGCTAACCAGATTTTTACTGGAGGATGATCCGATAAAGGCGATGTTAGAGTGGCTGTTGGCGGAGCTGATGAAGGTGGAGGCGGAGGCTAAGGTAGGGGCG